>Ga0315910_10000617_pt1 | contig 35030 bp, 20 predicted proteins | sample EdamamesoilMG_FD_204470 | JGI IMG/M metagenome (GOLD analysis project Ga0315910, IMG submission 204470) | Garden soil microbial communities collected in Santa Monica, California, United States - Edamame soil | ecosystem: Environmental > Terrestrial > Soil > Garden | place: USA: California...
CGGAGAGTCCGACCCAGGCCATCCGTCCACCGCGGCGCGCCGTCCACATTCCGCGCGGCACGAGCAGCAGCAGCGGTGCCATCCACAGCAGTCCCTTGCCCGGAGCCAGCAGCAGTCCGGCGAGGCCCAGCTGCGGCGGATAGGAGAAGAAGGTTCCGTCGGCGAGCGCCGTCCCGTAGCCGGTCTCGAAGGGCGAGCCGAAGCGCGCGTGGTTGGTGGCGCAGAACAGCGCGGCTCCGGCGATCAGCGGCGCGAGCCAGGCGCACCAGGCGAGCGCCGGCGCGCGGCGCGCGCGCAGCTCCAAGAGGAACGCGATCGCGACGCAGGCAGCCGCGGGCGCGAGCGCCACGCGCGTCAGCACCAGCGCCGACAGCGCGGCCGCGCTCAGCGCCGCGTCGCGCGTGCGTGCCTCGCCGCGCCACGCGAGCCAGCGCTCGCCGGCGAGCACCAGGAAGAAGCTGGCCTGGACGTCGGAGAGCGTCGAGCGCGCCTGCGGCCAGGCGAAGCTGCAGCTTCCGTAGAGCAGCGCCGCGAGCAGCGCGGCGGCGCGCGAGGCTCCCAGGCGCAGCGCCGCGATCGCGAGCAGCGCGGCGCTCGCCGCGGCGAGCACGGGATTGCGCCAGCCGACGGCCAGGTGCTGCCAATAGTCGCTGCGCCGCGCGCCGTAGGCCTCGCTGGAGGCGTGGCGTTGCTCGAGCTCCGGGAACGCGGCTTCCAGCAGCTCCCCCACCAAGAAGAAGGGCACGGCCGCCAGCGCCTGGCCCACGCCAAACCACGCGTAGCGGCGCTCCGTCTGCGCGCCCACGCCCGGCGCGACGTCGAAGTTCGCGGCGACGATGGCGCGCGCCTCGGGCGAATCGCCCAGCGCGAATTCGGCCTCGCGCACCAGGCTGCGCGTGGTCTGGAACTCGACCTCGGCGTCGGGGTTGTCGGGCAGGCCCGAGAAGCTCAGCGTGTACAGCGCGAGCAACAGCGCGAACAGCGCGCCCACGGCAAGGCGATCGGCGCGCCCGATCGCCGGGAGCCGCGTCGGGCGAGCCTCGGGCCAGGCAGCGCTCACGGCGTGTCCACGTAGCGGTTCGCGGCGGCCAGCGGACCGACGTAGAGCGCGGCATCGCCGAAGCTCCTCCAGCGCCGGAAGCCCAGCCGCTCCAGCTTGCCGACCAGGGCGGGATTGAGCGCGCGGTCCTCCTCGCGCACCAGGGCGACCACGGTCTGCGCCCCGCGGGCCGCGAGCCGCGCGACCAGGGTGGGATCGAACTCGGCCGGATGGCGGAACAGCAGCAGCAATTCCTCGAGCCGCGGCTGGAACTGCGCATGTCCCTGCGTCTGCGGCGCCGGCGCCTCGCCGTACAGCGCGATCGCCGAGCAGGCCGGAAGGGCCGCCTGCGGCAGGTCGCGCGTCTTGCGGTAGGGATTCTGCGCCGGGCAGGCGAGCAGCACGGCGCGGTCGGCCTGCAGCCGCGGCTCGCTCCGCAGACAGGCCAACGCAGCGCTCAAGTCGCGCGAGGAGGCTTCGGGGCCCACCGCTTCCAGGCTGCCGCCGCGCTCGCCGACCAATGCATGCTCGCGCGTGGCCGCGGTCCAGGCCGGCAGCAGTTCCAGGCACAGCCGCAGCAGGCCGGTGAACGCAAGCGCCAGCGCTGCAAGCCGCGCGAGGCTGCGCAGCGCCCTTGCTCCCGAGGGACTCGGCGCCGCCACGCCGGCGGCCGCGATGCCCGCCGCGAACAGCGCCAGGCTGACCGCGCTGCGCTGGTTCGCGAGCGGCGGCGCGAAGCCGATCACGCACAGCGCCGTGAGGGCGCACACCAAGCACAGCAACAGGACGGCGCGCCGCCGGAGCTCGAGGCCGCTCCAAGCGAGGCCCGCGGCGGCGCAGGCCAGTGCGATCCACGGCAGCGGCGCGGCGAAGGCCCAACGGCCCAGCTCGAGCTCCACGGCGGAGGCCGCGGGAGACAACAGGCGCGCCTGCGCCAGCGCCGGCAGCGCGCACACCAGCAGCGCCAGCAACACGCGCGGCCGCGCGCGCGCCGCGGCGCTCGGCGCCAGCGCGGCGAGCGCGACGGCGAGCGCCGCGGGCCAGGCGCTGCTGAACTCGAGCAGCAGCGCCAGACCGTGGAACAGGCCGCACAGGCCGACCCAGGGCCGCTCGCCGTGGCGCAGCGCGTGCCCGGCGCAGGCCAGGCCCGCGATCGAGAGGCTCAGCGCCAGCGCCGAGGGACCGGCGAGCAGGTAGCTGCCCACGGCGCTGATCGGCGCGTCCAGCTGCGCGAGGCACCACAGGCCGGAGCTCAACGCGAGCAGCACGGACAGCAGGCTGCGCCTGGAATCCGCCCAGATCGACTCGGCGAGCAGGAACAACCACGCAGGCAGGATCAGCGCCGCGAACACGGCGAAACCGGCATGCACTTGCGTGGGCGCGAGCTGCAGCACGCGCGCGCAGAACGCGGCCAGCAGGTCCGCGCTCCAGGCCTGGGTCCAGGCTTCGCCCGCGAGCCAGGGGTGCAGCGGCGGCAGCGAGCGCTCGATCGCCAGCGCGACCGCGGCGCGCGCCAGCGCAGGATCCTGCAGCCGCGGCTCGCTGCCGCGCAGCAGCGCCGCGGCCACGGCCAGCGCCAGCGCCAGCCCCGCGCCGATCACCAGGGCGTGGGCGCGCGTCAGCCCGTCGCCGCGCACGCGCCTGCGCAGACCGAGCAGGTGCAGCAGGGCGATGGTCGTCGCAGCGGCCGCGGTCGCGCCGCGCGCGTCGAGCGTCAGGTGCCACGCGCCCCACACCAGCGCCGCCAGCGGCGGCGAGAGCGTCAGCGTGCACAGCGCCAGCTTGAAGCCCGCGGGCTCGACCGGGCTGAAGCGCGCGAGCAAGGGCAGCGCCGCGCTGGCGAGCAGCGCGGGCGCGGCGCACCAGGGCAGCAGCGCTTGCGGCAGCACGCCGATCGCGCAGAACGCCGCGAGGCCCGCGAGCAGCGCCAGCGCCAAGGCCAGCGGGCTCAGCGATCGCGAGCGCGACGAATCGGCCTGCATGCGCTGAGTCTGGGGCAGTCCGCGCGCCGTTGCCAGACTCTAGCCGTCCACGGAGCCCGGCTCGCAGGGCCGCCACGCGCTCGGCCGCGACGGGGAGTGCTCCGAGTCGCTGGTGTCCTGATTCCGAAGTACGCCGAACATGGCGGCTCAGCTGCGCCTGCCTGGCAAGGCGCCGCGACGCCGCGTGTTCGCTGCAACACTCGAAGCAGCGGCAACGCCGCCAGGCTGGCGCAGATGGGCTGCCGTGTTCGGCGTGCTTCGGAATCAGGACACTAGGGCGCGCGCGCGGCGAACGCGGCGGCGGCCTGATCGAGCGCCTGGCGCAGCGCCTCGCGCAATTCGGGCTGCTCCTGCGCGAGGTCGCGCCGTTCCGCGCGATCGACGAGCCGGTCGTACACGGCCAGCTGCGCGCCGGATTCCTCGAGCGTCTCGACCAGCGCGTGCTCGCGCGTGCGCAGCGAACGCGAAGGCCGCGCGCCGCTCAGCTCGGCGTAGGCCGGCCGGCGCTCGAAGGGCAGCTCGGCGTAGGAGTCGACCAGCGGCAGCAGCGATCGCCCGCTGCGACCGCCGCCGCGGCCGATAGGCGGCTCCAGGCCGAAGAAGGCACACAGCGTCGGTCCGAGGTCCTCGAGTCCCACCGGTTCGGCGAGCACGCGCGAGCCGGTCAGCGAATTCTTGTGGCGCAGGATCAGGGGCACGCCCAGCACCTGGGCGCGCAAGGAATCGCTGCCCCAGGCGCGCGGACCGCTGTCGCCGAGTTCGATGCCCTGCACGCCGCTGAACACGAACAGGGTCTCGGCCCAGGCCTTGCCTTCTTCGTCGAGGTTGCGCAGCGCGAGCGCCAGCTGGCGCACGCCGGAGGCCACGCGCGCGACCTCGCCGTCGTAGAGATCGAGCAGGCGGCGTCGATCGGCCTCGCTCGCGAGCAGCTCGCCCTTCCCCAGTTTGGCGAGCGTCTCCAGCTTGCCGTCGGCGGGGCCGCTGTAGGCGGGGTCGGCGTACAGGCGCGAGAAATCGAGCACGCCGGGCACGTCGCCGGGCAACGGCGCCTGGCCGCGCGGATCGTGCGGCGGCTCGCAGCCCGCGAGGTGCACCCACACGAACCACGGACGCGCCGCCTCGCGCGCGGGATCCTGCAGCCACTCGCGCGCGAGTTCGAGCACCGAGGTGTCGGCGTAGCGGTACTCCCAGTCGTCGAAGCCCTGGTCGAGCCCGCGCGCCTCGCGCAGGTTGAGCCCGGCGGCGAAGGCCGCGGTGTCGAAACCGGCGGCCTGGAAGCGCTCGGCCAGGGTCGTGGCCTCGGCCGCGAGCGCGACATCGCTCGCCGGGTCGGCGGCGACGGCGCTCCAGCTGCCGGTGAACAGCGTGCACAGCGCCGGAAAGGCCCGCGGCGAGTTCGAGAAGGCGCTGGCGAAGACCACGCCCTGTTCGGCGATGTCGTCCAGCGACAGCGCGCGGCCCTGACGGCGCTCCTCCTCCGTCGCAGGCCAGGCGCTGGTCGGCCTCGCGTACATGTAGCAGGACAGCTGATCGCGGCGCAGCGCGGAGGCGGTGACCAGCAGCACGTTGCGCGGCTGCAGCCCCGGCCGCTGCCGCGCGCCCGAGCCGCAGCCCGCGCTGCAGGCGCAAGCGGCCGCGAGCGCCAGCGCGAAGTGACGCAGGGCGGCGCGGATCACGCGCCGGCCCCGCGCAAGGTCTCCAGCTGCAGCCACTCGAGGTAGCGCGGGCTGATCTCGGCTGGAGCGAGCGCGATGCACTCGGGCACTTCGTAGGGATGCGAGCGCTCCAGCCACGACTGCAACTCCGCGAGCCGCGAGGCGCAGGTCTTGGCGATCAGCAGCACCTCGCTCGAATGCTCGATGCGGCCCTGCCAGCGGTAGACGCTGGAGACGCCGTTGACCCAGTTGACGCAGGCGGCCAGCTGCTGCTCGACGAGTGTCCGGGCCAGGCGTTCAGCGGTTGCCGCGTCGGGCGCGGTGATCAAGACGACACGCGGAGCGTCCATGCGTCGGTGTGGGGGTCGCTGGGTGGAGCTGCGGCGCAGACTCTGGAATCGTGGTCGCGCGGCGGGCCGGCGCTCCGGCGGGCCGCGGCGCGCTCGGCGCGCGTCGCAAGTGAGGATAGCCTGGGGAAGCGGGCCGTGCAGGGCAAGCCACGACGCTAGAATCCGCGCCCATCCATGTCGATCCTGGCCTCCGCTGTCCTCGGCGTCCTGCCCCACGTCCCCAAGCCGGTGATGCGCGTCTTCGCGCGCAACTACATCGCGGGTGAAACGCTGCCCGAGGCTCTGGCCAAGCTCGAGGAACTCGCGCGCGCCGGCTACAGCGGGATCCTCGACATCCTGGGCGAGGACGTGACCACGCCCGAGGCCTCGCGTGCGGTCGTCGAGCAGTACCTGCAGGCGGCGAGCGAGCTCGCGCGCAAACGCCTGGACTGCTACGTCTCGGTCAAGCCCACGCACGTCGGCCTGCGGCTGTCCGAGGCGCTGGCGCTCGAGCAGTACTCGCGGCTGGCGACGCAGCTGAAAAGCCTGGGCCTGTTCCTGCGCGTCGAAATGGAAGACGCCTCGACCACCGATGCGACGCTGCGCCTGTTCGAGAGCCTGCGCGAGCGCCACGACAACGTCGGCATCGTGCTGCAGGCGCGCCTGTTCCGCAGCCTGGCCGACATCCAGGCGCTGCGCCCGGGCCCGCTCTCGGTGCGCCTGGTCAAGGGCATCTACCTCGAGCCCGCGGCGATCGCGCACACCGAGGTCGAGCCGATCCGCGCCGCCTTCGTCGAGTGCACGAAGCTGCTGGTCGAACGCCGCGCGCAGCTTGGCCTGGCGACACACGACGAATTCCTGGCCGAGCGCGTCCTGCCGCTGCTGCGCGCCGCGGATTACGCCAGGCACGAGTACGAGTTCCAGGTGCTGCTCGGCGTGCGCAGCTCGCTGTGGTCGACGTGGAAGGCCGCCGGCCACGCGGTGCGCGTCTACGTGCCCTTCGGCCCGGAGTGGAAGCCCTACTCGCTGCGGCGCATGCGCAAGAACCCGCAAATCTTCTGGCACGTCGTGCGCGCGAGCTTCGGTCTCAGCGGCTCGCGCTGAGATCGCTCACTTGCCCAGCGCCAGCCGGCGCGCCAGCACCTCGGACAGCACGCCCGTGCGCAGGATCTTCTCCGCGGTGGCCTGGAAATCGTAGGCGACGCGGTGCCAGGTGACCTGCTGGTCCTCGAGCACGGCGTAGCAGGCGCGATTGTCGCCGTCGCGTGGTTGACCCACCGACCCGACGTTCACGAAGGCCTTGTGGCCCTCGGGCAGCGGCATGCTCAGCGTCGTCGCGCCGCCCAGGCCGTGGAAGGCCAGGTCCTCGGTGTGCATGCCGGGATGGTGCGTGTGGCCGCCCAGCGCGATGTTCTCGAAGGAATCGAAGACCGAGCGCAGCTTGTCGGGGTTGAGGAAGCCGTCGGTCGAGAGCACGTACTCGCGCACGGGATCGCGCGGCGAGCCGTGCACGAACAGGAAGCGGCCCTCGCGGTGCGTCAGCACCAGCTCCTTGAGCCAGCGCCAGCGCGCCTTTTTCTCGCTCAGGCTGTACCACGAGGGCAGCATGCGCGCGCGCGTGTACTCCAGCGCGCCGCGCGCGTGCGGATTGAAGTCCGAGGCGTCGCGGAACAGGCCCTCGTCGTGGTTGCCCATCAGGCACAGCTGCGTGTGGCCGCGCACCAAATCGACGCAAAACTCCGGCTCGGGCCCGTAGCCGACGACGTCGCCCAGGCAGTAGACGGTCGAGATGCCCAGCGACTGGATGTGCGCGAAGACCGCTTCGAGCGCCTCGCGGTTGGAGTGCAGGTCGGAGATGACCGCGATCTTCATCGGCTCAGCCGCCCCACAGTTCGCGCGCGGCCGCGACCAGCGCCTGCTTGGCCTGGGCCAGCGGCATGCGCAAGGTCGCGCCCGAGGCCTTGGCGTGGCCGCCGCCCTGGAAGCGGCGCGCCAGGTCGTTGACGTTGCGCGCGGTCTTCGAGCGCGCCGAGAGCTTGCAGGTTCCATCGCGGCTCTCGCGCAGGAACAGCACGACCTCGACCGCTTCGACCGCGCGCACCAGGTCGAGCACCGCGTCCGAATCGGCGAGCTCCGCCTCGCCTTCGCTCGCCAGCGGCAGGTCGATCAGCGCCAGCTTGCCCCCGTCGAAGTACTCCAGCCGCGACAGCGCACGCGCGATGCCGCGCGGCTCGTCGCGGCCGCTGCGCTGGTAGATCGAGGCGTACAGGGCCGAGGGATCGACGCCGGCGGCGAGCATCTCGCTGACCGCGTGGAAGGTCTCCGCGTCGGTGTTGGAGTACTTGAACCAGCCGGTGTCGGTGACCAGCGAAGTGAACACGCCGCGCGCGCCGGCCGCGTCCAGGCTCACGCCCAGCTCGCGCGCCATGCGCCAGACCAGCAGGCCTGTCGCCGCTGCCTTGACGTCGACGTAGGCTTCGTCCCACCAGCGCTCGCCGTGGAACAGGTGGTGGTCGATCACCAGCTTCTTCGAACCGGCCGCGCGCAGCGGCTCGGCCAGCGGGCCGCAGCGCTCCAGTTCGCAGAAATCCAGGAACACGCACACGTCGTGCGCCGGCAAGTCGCCGCCGTTGTAGACGCGGTAGCGCGTGGCCTCGGCGAGGTAGTCCAGCGTCGCCGGCAGCGGATCGGCATTGATCACCCAGCAGTCCTTGCCGAGCGCGGCCAGGACGCGGGCCAGCGCGGCCTGCGCGCCCAGGCAATCGCCGTCGGGACGCACGTGGCCGGTCAGCAGGAACCGCCGGTTCGCACGCACGAGATCCAAGGCGCGAGCCTGATCGCCGGTCGTGGCCGGTGCGGAGAGTCGTGTCATGCTGCGTTCGATCCCCTCCCGGGAGCGCGAGGTGCGCGCGGCCGCGGGAGGAAGAGGCTCATCCTGGGCCGCGGCGGCCTGGTGCGCAACCCATCGCCGCCCCGCCGGAATCCACGGGCCCGCGCGGCGGCGTGAAGCCGGCTGCGCCGAGCCAGCCCTGCGACAGCTCGAAATCGCCGTGGGCCAGGCGGCGGAAAATGCGCTGGCCGTCGCTGTCGGCCGCGGGCACGGCGAGCACGTCCCCCATGGCCCCGACGCGCAGCTCCCCGACGCGGCCGCTCAGGCCCAGCGCCCTGGCGCCGTGGACCGTGACGCCGTCCCACGCGTCGCGGGGATCGAGCCAGGGATGTTGGGACATCAATAGGGCGAGCTCGCCGCGCAGGTCCAGCGAGTCGTTGCTGGCCAGGGAGTCGGTGCCGATGGCGACCGGCACGCCCGCCGCGAGCCAGGCGCGCAGATCGAAGGGCGCGCGTTCGAAGAAGGCGTGGCTGCGCGGGCAATGCACCAGGCTCGCGCCGCTGGCGGCGACGCGCGCGATCTCGTGCTCGCGGGCGAAGTTCCCGTGCACCAGCGCCAGCCCAGGCCCGAGCGCACCCGCGTCCGCCAGCAACTCCAGCCCGCTGCGCCGCGGCGATGCCCCGAGCAGGGCCGCGAAGGGGCCGCCGCCGGCTTCGAGCCATTCGAGCTCTTCCGCCGTTTCGGCCCAATGCGTCGACAGCGCCAGTCCCTGTTCGCGCGCGACGCTCACGATCGCCTCGAGCAAGCTCTGCGAAACGGTGTGCGGCGCGTGCGGCGCGAGCGCCGGCCGAAGGCCTGCGCTGGTGCGACGCGGCGCGGCGAGCTGCTCCAGCGCGACGCGCGCGCGCTGCGGATCGCGCGCGTCGAGCAGCTCGCGGAACAGCACGATGCGCGGCAAGAGCGGCCCGTCGGCGCGCAGGAAGCTGCGCTCCGCGGCGCCGGTCGCGTCGAAGTCGCCAACCGTGGTGGCGCCGCCCGCGAGGCACTGCTGCGCGCCGGCCAGGGCGGCGGCTTCCAGCTCGCGCGGGCTGCAGCGGCCGCGCTGCTGCACGACGGCACGCACCCAAGCCGCGAAGTCGCTGCCGCGCGGCGTGGAACCGGCGAGGCCGCCGAGCTCCAGGTGCGCGTGCGCGTTGACCAGTCCAGGCAGCAGGGCCGCGCCGGGGCAATCGACGCGTTCCGCAGCGGGATGGCGCGCGCCCAGCTCGCGCGGATCGCCGAGCTCGGCGATGCGAGACTCGCGCAGCAGCAGGCCGCCGGGCTCGAGCCACCGCCCGCGCGGCAGCAGCAAGCGCGGGGCGCCGAGGATCAGCTCGGTCGGCATGGCAGGCAACCCGGGACGGGGATGGGAAAAGAGCCCGCAGGCGCCGCTGCGGCTGCCTGCGGGCTCGTGTTGCCCATGCGATCCTGGCCGGCTCGCGTGGCTCGGCTAGTTCGGCTGCGCGTGGATGCGCACGTTGGTGACGCCCTTGATGCTCAGGAAGTCGAGCTTCGAGGCGTCGAAGATGATCACGAAGCGGATCATGTCCGACTGCGCGCCGAAGGCGTTCAGCTCCGCCGGGTGGCGCACCCAGGGAGTCAGCGTGCCGGGGCCGATCACGCTGTTCGGCCCGCTGATCTCGACGTTGCAGGGATCGGGCATCGCACCCGCGAGCTTGGCGCCCTGGAATCGCACGACCACCGGCGCGCCGACTTCGGGCAGCGTCAGATCGCGGTCGAGCAGCTGACCCCAGTATTGCTCGTAGGTCTGGCCGCCAGGCAGCACCGCGTTCGGAGCGCGGTACGGCACGACGATCTCGCCGCCGCCCAGGTCGAGGATCAAGTCCATGTCCCAGCCGAGCGTCGCGCCGACGTCCGGCAGGAAGTCCAACGCGAAGAACGCGCCGCTGGGCCTCATCCAGCAGGACTGCGCGCCCTGGAAGGACGCGGGCGTGAAGCGCGAGCGCACCCACGCGCCGGTGCTCAGGTACTTGATCGAGGTCGGATCGAGCGGGTCGATCGGATCCAGGATCGCCGCGACCTGCAGCGGGTCGGGCGCGGTCAGCGACTCGACGCGCGCGAGGCCGACGCCGCCTGCGCCGCCGAGCGAGCTGCCCAGCGGGCCCGCGAAGCCCACCCCGCCCAGACCGCCTGCGATCGAGAGCCGGTTGGGAATCGTCGAGAGCAAAAATTGGCGCGACTGCATCAGGATCGCTCCACCGGAGCCGGCGCCGCCCGGGTTGGCATGCTGCGCGCTGTCGAAGGGCGTCAGACTGTCCGCGCCGCCGCCGTCGCCGCCCGAGGCGTCGATGCCGCCGCCCAGCACCAGGGTGCGGCCGGCCTGCATCTGGATCGAGCCGCCGCCGCCGCCGCCGCCGCCCGAGCTGTGCGAGCGGTAGCGGTTGATCAGCACGCCGCCGCCGACGCAGGGGTCGGGGAAGCCGTTGCCATTGGTGCGCACCTGCTCGACGCTGCCGCCGCCGCCGCCGCCGCCCGAGCCGCCGCGCAGGAAGCCCTTCTCGGGCGTCAGCTTGCGCTTGTTCGCCGGCGCGCCTGGGGCTTCGAGGCCCACGGCACCCGAGTCGCCGCCGGCGGTGTCCGGCGGCGTGTTCGAGCCGCCCTGCAGGGAGACCGGGCTGACGGCGACCGCCACGCCCGTGCCGCCGTCGAGCGCGTAGGCACCACCTCCGCCCGCGCCGCCGACTTGCTCGGATTCACAGATCCCATTGGTCTCCAGGCCGTTGAGCGTGAAGAGCTCGACCGGGAAGTTGGACGGGAACTGCTGGCCAGCTGGGCCCGCGCCCACCGTGCCCGTGCGACCGACGCCGACTCCGGTGCGTCCCTGGATGAAGCCGCCTGGGTTCGCGACGCCGTTGTTCCACGGCCGGAAGGGCTCGACCGAGGGCGCCATGAAACCGCTGCCGTTGTTGTCGGGCCGGTCGGCGCCGGAGCCGCCGTCGCCGCCGTTGGGGCCGCCATAGCCGCCGCGTTGGCCGTCGAGCGTGTCCGACTCGTAGCCGGGACGCGACTCGCCCGAGACGTCGATCACGCCCGCGATCGTCGCCCTGCCGCGCACCAGGACGCGCGCCGGATTGGGCCCTTCGAGGCGCAGGGTCGCGCCGTTCTCGACCGTCAGCGTGGCGAACTCGAAGCTGCCGTCGCTGACCAGCACGGGCGGCGGCACGCTGCCGGGCGCGGCCTGGAAGTCGAAGTTGTCGAGCAGGTTGCCCGCGGCGAAGCTCTCCGCGCTGACGCCTTCGAGCATGTGCGCCGTCCCGCCGGGCACCGTCGGCCCCGAGAGCGAAACCACCGAGGGCGAGGGCACCGGCACTCCACCGGGATTCTGGTAGACGTCGAAGGTGAACGAGGTGCCCGGGTCGCCGGTGGTGTCGTAGGTGATCAGCAGGGTGTTCGGCCCCTCCATCGTGTACGTCGCCGGCGTCAGCAGCGGATCCACGCTGTTGTTGAGCTCGCCCAGCAGGTTGTTCATCGTCCAGGCCGGGAACGAGCCCTCGAATTCGATGAACCCGTTCCCCGTGCCGAAGCCGTCGATGATCAGGTACTGGACCCCGTTCATGTCGATGATGTCGCCGTCGACAAAACCGGTGGAGACCAGCTGAATCCGTCCGGTCGCGCGCGTCGGACCGGTGCGCAGCGTCAGCGTCTGACCGGCGGACACGGTGAGGTCTCCCAGCCGTCCCGAGCCGCCGCCCAGGCCCGGCGTCAGCCGGCCCGCGGTCGTCTCGCCCCATTGGGCACCCGAACGGTTCTGGTCGCAGTTGCCCAGGTTCGTGAACTGCTCGCCGCCCACGGGAATCGTAACCGGCGGGAAGGCCAGCGATTGGGGCGTGAACGTGACCGGCCCGGCGTTGCCCAGTCCGTTGCCTGTGAGGTCCTTGATGGTGCCCGGCAGGTTGACGATGATCTGGCGCGGGCTGGTCAGGCTCGGCCCTGCGCTGGGGAAGGGCTGCGCGGGCGTGAACACCACGGTCGTCAGCAGCGAGAGCTGGTCGAAGAAGAAGCTGTAGCTGCCGTCGACCGTGATCTGGTCTCCGGTGCTGGCGACGTTGCCGTCGGGGTCGATCTTCACCGTGATCGACGGCGAGGTGCCCGTGCCGGGCAGGACCAGGGTCCCGATGTTCATCAAGTCGTTGAACACCATCGTGACCTTGGTGATCAGCGAGACCTGGGTGGCGCCGTTGGCGGGCACGCCCGTGGTGATCGCCCCGCTCAGCGGGTCGACGGTGTCGACGAAGGTCGAGACGATCGGCGGGCCGGGCACCGGGTCGACCAGGGGCAGGTCGGTGATGATCGTGCAGGCCAGGCCGGTGGCGTTCTCGGTGCCGCCCGTCGAACTGATGTAGGGCCCGGGGTCTCCCGTGCCCCTGCCGTTGATCTGCAGCGAGTAGGACGTGTTCGCCTGGAAGCCGAACACCGGGTTGCCCTGGGCGTTGAAGCTCAGCTGCGGGCGGAAGATCACGCGGCGCGGGTTGCTCGGGTCGAGCAGGTAGGTCCCCGGAGGCACGGCGGCCGTGGCCACGTCGGAGATGTGGAAGCTCTGCTTGTTCACCGAGGACAGCCGCACCGCCTTGGAGAAGTTGACGCTCAGCTCCAGGTTCTGCGGTGTGCTGGTGAAGCCACAGGTGACCAGCTGGCCGTTCGAGCCGTCGCTGCAGCCGAGGTTGCACGACTCGATGTACATCGCCCCCGTGCTTCCGCTGTCGGAACCGCTGCAAGCGGGGAAAATACCTGCGAGGCCGATGGCCAGCGCCGCGACGATCCTGCCGTGTCGATTCATTTCGTGGTTACCTGGTGCACGGGCGGGGTGCACCTGCTGATCAGACGTTGATGAGAACTGGCCCCGCCATCGCTGGGAGGCGTGCAAGGTCGACCCTGCGACCAGCTGCCGGCCGGGGGGACGGCGACTGGAACCAACCCGGTTCCGCCAGCCGTCGAGGCCGGCAAGCCCACGCGGGGATTGCCGTGCCGCACTCCAGCCGGTCGGAGCATGCTAGCGGGGTCGAGCACTATAGAGGTAAGGGTCGCGGAGTTGCCAGAGTTTTGCGACTCTGGGCGGCCGGCGGCCCGTCAGGGGCGCAGGGACCTTGGCGCGGTCGAGCATCCGGGGCCGGACGCTAGGCTGCCGCGTGCCTGAAGCGCTCAAATCCCGTGCCCCTGAGCGCCGCCGCGTTCACCTGCCCTGATGCACCCCCCCATGACGATGCCCGCAGCCGACGCCGCGCCGACGACCCTCTTGGCCCATCGCAAACCGCACAGCGGACGAGCGACTTCGCACGCCCGCGGACTCCCCCATGGCTGGCTGGCGGTGCTGCTGCTCGGGCTGCTGGCGGCCTGCGGCAAGAGCGCGGCCGGCGGGGACGAGGAGGCGTGCAAGGCCCAGATCGAGGCGCTGCGGGCGGCCTACGTGCCGATCGCCCTGCACGAGACCGGCGACAAGATCAACGCCTGGAACGCGGCGCGCCGCGAACTCCAGGAGCAGCTGGAGCGCGGCAGTCCCGCGCTGGGCGAAATGGCGCTGCGCAGCTTCCAGGCGGAGACCGCCGCCCCGGAGGAGTGGCGCATGGGTTTGCTCTCGGTGGCCGCGCACTGCAACCCTCAGGCCAGCGCCGCGCTGCTCGAGAAGCTGAGCCTGGTGTACGACGGGGCGACGCCCTTGAGCGTGCGCACCGAGGCGATGCGGCTGCTGTGCGCCACCTCCCCCGCCGTGGCCGCGGAATTGTTCGAGCCGATCGTGCTCGAGCAGCGGCCGAACGTGACCTACCCGCCGCGCGAGCAGATGCTGCGGCACTGGATCCTCGCGGCGCGCGCGGTCGCTCGGCCGATCGACGCCAGCCTGGCATCGATCGCCGTCGACATCGCCCAGCCCGCGGAAGCGCGCTACGTGGCCGTCGACGAATTGGGCAAGGAGAGCCAGAGCAACCTGGGACGCAAGGCGCTCGAGACCGTGCTGGTCGAGTCGAGCTCGGACGGTTTGCTGCGCCGCAAGGCCGCCCAGGCGATGCGCAGCGCGATGCCGCGCGCCGAGATGTGCGCGCTCCTGGAACGCGTCGCGCAGCGCGAATCCGACCCCGAGTTCCTCAACTTCCTGGCCGACCTGCTGATCAAGAACTGTCCGTGATCACCGACACGCACGCGCACGTGTTCTGGTCGGACTTCGACGCGGACCGCGCCCTGGTGCTCGAGCGCGCGCGCGCCGCCGGCGTGAGCCGCATGATCGTCGTCGGCACCAACCCGCTGACCTCGAGGCAGGCCTTCGAGCTGTGCGCTGGCGAAGCTGGCCTGTTCCCCACCGCGGGCATCCACCCGCACGATTCCGCGCTCGAACCCGAGGCCGCGCGCGCGCAGATCGCCGAGCTGTGCCGGCTTCCCGCCTGCGTGGCCGTCGGGGAGACGGGCCTGGACTGGTTCAAGAACTTCGCGCCGCGCGAGGCGCAGATCTCCAACTTCCGCTGGCACCTCGAGCTTGCCGGATCGCTGGGGCTGCCGATCGTCGTGCACTGCCGCGAGGCGCACGAGGACACGCTGGCGCTGCTGCGCGAGTTCCGCGGCGTGCGCGGCGTGATGCACTGCTACACGATGGGCGTGCGCGAGCTCGAGCCCTACTTGGAGCTGGGCCTGTACATCTCGTTCAGCGGCGTGGTCACCTTCCCCAGGAACGTCGACAACCGCGCGGCCGCGCGCGCCGTGCCGCAGGACCGGCTGCTGGTCGAGACCGACTGTCCGTTCCTGGCGCCCCAGGGGCAGCGCGGACGGCGCAACGAGCCGGCGCTGGTGCGCACGGTGCTCGAGCACATCGCCGCGCAGCGCGGCGTCGAGCTCGTCGAGCTCGCGCAGGCGACCTCGCGCAACGCGAGCCGCCTGTTCGGCCTGCGCGAATGAGCCGTGGAAAAAGCGCAGGGCGCCGCCGGTTGACCGGCGACGCCCTGCAAGGTCTTGCAGATGGCTGCGCGAGTTCCTACTGGACCGGGGCCCAGGTGAACGTGTCGACCGACGGGACACCGTTGATGCCCAGAGGGCTGCCCATGTCGCCCGCGATCGAGAACACGGCGTCGAACACCGGGCCGGCGAGGGCCGTCGTGTACTGAGCCGCTTGGCGGTTCAGCATCTGCAGCAGGTCGCCTTCCTGGTTGACGAAGAAGACGCGGTTGCCGGTCTGGTTGACCTGGATCGGCCACGCATAGCAGCACCACAGCACTTCGCCGTTGTCAGAATCCGGGAAGGGACCCGCGAGCTTGCCGCCCGTGGTCGGGTCTTCCGGGATACCAGCGGTCGCACCACCGACCGTCGCGGCCGGCAGATAGATCTGGTAGAAGTAGCCCGAGCGCGAGACCTGGCTGGTGGCGTTGACCGCACCGAAGGCCGAGGACATCACGGACGGGGTCAGGTTGTCGGTACCCGCGACACCGGCGGCCGGAACACCGGCGGCGGTGACGCGAAGCGGTTGCGCGCCCGCGAGTTCGGCGAAGTAGCCGTACTCGCCAGCGCCGTCACCGTCGGTGTCGATCGCGCCGGAGGATTGCACCTGCGCTTGCGACGAGGACAGGGAGCGGAGCGTGCTGATCGCCGCCGATTCGTTCGCCGAAAGGCGGGCGCTCAGCAGCTTCGGGATCGCGACTGACGCGATGATCGCGATGATCGCGACAACGATCATGAGCTCGATCAGCGTGAAACCAGCGTTCTTGCGGTTGGTCATCATCTTGGTGTTGTCCATCTGCCGGCTTGGCACCTTGCGGCCTTCGCTTTGGGCAGTTCTTTCCTCACGACGGAGGGGTTGCTTGTGGCGCGCGCGGAGCCGGCTTGTCCTCGGTTCCGAGCGCTCAGATCTTGGAGCGGCCCACGAGGACCGCCCCTCCCACCCCCCCTCCAGGTCACCCTGTCCGGCGGGCGGAGTTCGACGCGGCTTGGATCGGCGAAGCAGCAGGGCACGCTTGAGCCGCACTGGTTTTTTCCGCGGCTTTTCTTGGGGTTGGATCCGACGCCGTGCGGCAGCTCGGCAGCGCCGCGCGGAAACGCGCGAGGCCGATCCCACCGGGACCGGCCTCGCGCTCGCCGCCTGCGCCGCGCGTGCGGCGTGACTGCCGGCTCAGTTGCCGCCGAGCTTGCCGACCACGTCGAGGATCGGCAGGAAGACGCTGAGCACCACGCCGCCGACGATCACGCCCATGAAGCTGATCAGGATCGGCTCGATCAGGCTGGTCAGGGCCTTGATCGAAGCCTTGACCTGGGCGTCGTAGAACTCGGCAATTTTTTCCAGCAGCGCTTCGAGGCTGCCGGTCTTCTCGCCGATCGCGATCATGCGCACGACCATCGAGGGGAAGACCGGGGACTTGCTCAGCGGCTCGGAGAGCAGCTGGCCGTTCTTGACGCTCTCGCGCGAGGCGTCCACGGCCTGGGAGATCACGGTGTTGCCCGCGGTGTTCGAGACGATCTCGAGCGTGGCCATGATCGGCACGCCCGAGCGGATCAGGGTCGCGAAGGTGCGCGAGAAGCGCGCCAGCGCCACCTTGCGCGCCAGCGGCCCGAAGACCGGCAGGCGCAGCGCGAAGATGTCGAAGGCGTGCGCGCCCATGGCCGTCTTCTTGAACATGAGCAGACCGCCGACGCTGGCTGCGGCGCCCACCAGGATCAGCATCCAGTGCGCGCGCAGGAAGTCGCTGGTGGCGAGCACGAACTCGGTGATCGCGGGCAGCTTGGCGCCCAGGCCGTCGAAGACCTGCTTGAAGGTCGGCACGACGCCGATCATCAGGAAGGCGGTGATGCCCAGCACCAGGGTCAGCGAGATCACCGGGTAGGTCATCGCCGACTTGATCTCGCGCGACAACGCCTGGCTGGCCTCCTGGTAGTCCGCGAGCCGCTCGAGGATGATGTCCATCTGGCCCGAGGCCTCGCCGGCGCGCACCATCGAGACGTACAGCGGGTTGAAGGCGCGCGGGCAGGTCTCCATGGCGCTGGACAGGTCGGCACCGGCGCGCAGCTCCTGCCCGAGCTTGTTGCAGGTCATGCGCAGGCCCTTGGTGTCGGCCTGCTCGCCGAGCACGTCGATGGCCTCGAGCAGCGCCAGACCGGAGGCCACCATCGTGGCGAGCTGGCGCGTGAACAGCACCAGCTCGTTGCGGTTGACCGAAGGTCCGCGCTTGAAGAATCCAGCGCCGCCGCCGACCTTGAAGGCCTTGGCGACGGCTTTCGTCGACACCGCCTCGACGTTGAGCACGACGAGGTTCTGCTTGCGCAGCTCAGCCAGGACCTGAGTCTTGTCCTCGGCCTGGATGGTGCCTTCGACGGTCTGGCCTGTGGCCTTCTTGGCCGAGTACTTGAAGCTTCCCACGATTGGATTGGTCCTGGGGTCTCACTTGTCGTCGAGCGTGGTGCGCAGGACCTCCTCCAAGGAAGTCTTGCCACGCGCCACGTTGAGCAGACCGACCCGACGCAGGGAGAGCATCCCCTGCCGAACGGCCTCGGTCTTGATCTCGACGGCTGATCGGCGTTCGATGACCATGCGCTTGAGGTCACCTTCGAGATACAGGGTCTCCAGGATCGCGAAGCGACCCTTGTAGCCCTCCTTGCAGCGCGCGCAGCCGCTGGGACCGGGCCCGTAGATCTCCAGGGACTCGATTTCCGATTCCAGGAATCCGATGTTGAGCAGCTCCTGCGTGGGCAGGCGATCGAGCTTGACCCGGCAGTGCGTGCACAGCTTGCGTCCCAGCCGCTGGGCCCCGATGCACAGCAGCGAGCTCGCCACCATGAAGGGATCGATACCCATGTCGACCAGACGCGTGATCGTGGTCGCGGCATCGTTGGTGTGCAGCGTCGAGAGCACCAGGTGGCCGGTCAACGCGGCCTTGACCGCGATGTCCGCCGTCTCGGTGTCGCGGATTTCGCCGACCAGCACGATGTCGGGGTCCTGGCGCAGGATCGAGCGCAGGGCGCCCGCGAAGGTCATGCCGCGCTTGGGATTGACCGGCACCTGGTTGATGCCGTCCATGCGGTACTCGACCGGGTCCTCGACGGTCACGACGTTGACGTCGGGCGTGGCGACTTCCTTGATGCAGGAGTACAGCGTCGTCGACTTTCCCGAGCCCGTGGGGCCGGTCAGCAACAGCATTCCGTAGGCCGCGTTGGAGGCCTTCTTGATGTCTTCGAGCGCCTTGGGCTCGTAGCCGAGGTTCTCGAGCTTGAGCGACATCGAGCCGGTGTCGAGGATCCGCATCACGGCCTTCTCGCCGCCGACCACCGGCAGGATCGACAAGCGGAAGTCGATCTTGCGGTTCTCGAAGCGGATCTGGAACTTGCCGTCCTGCGGCGCGAAGCGCTCGGCGATGTCCAGCGAGGCCATGATCTTCAGACGCGAGAGCAGCGCCGGCCCGATCGAGTTCGGCGGTCGCATCGCCTCGTACATCGCGCCGTCGACGCGGTAGCGCACGCGCATCGCGCCGTCGCCGGGCTCGATGTGGATGTCGCTGGCCTTCTCCTTGAGCCCGCGCAGGATGATCAGGTTGATCAGCTTGACCGCGGGCGCGTCCTCGGAGGAAACCGCCTGGGCCTCGATGTTCTCCTGCTCGCGCTCGACGGCCACGTCCATGTCGCTGGCGCCGACCTCGCCGAGGAGCTCGTTCACCTGGCGCGAGCCGGTGTCGTAGATCACGTCGCTCGCGGTCTTGATCGCGGCCGGGTGCGAGAGCACGGTTCGCACGTTGCAGCGCGTCATGCGCTTGATGTCGTCGAGCAGCAGCACGTCGAAGGGATCGCTGACGACGATGGTCAGGATGTCGCCGTTCTTGGCCAGCGGCAGGATGCCGTGCTCGAAGCAGGTTTCCTGCGGGATCATGGCCAGCGCCTGCGCATCGGGCCGCATGCGCGTCATGTCCACGGGCGCGACGCCGGCCGCGGAGCCCAGGGTTTGCAGCAGCGCGGCCTCGGTGATCGCGCCCTGGCTGAGCAGAGTCGCGACCGGCTGGCCGCCGCGCTCGCGCGCGGCCGACCAGTCCTCTTCGCTGACGTGACCGGCGTCGACCAGCAGCCGACGGATCTTGCCCGAGACGCGCACCATCGCCGCTAGGCCGCGCGCAGCAGGTTGCGGAGTTCGGCCGGATCGGAGGCGGCGCGGTCGGCGTCGTCCATGCGCACCTTGCCCGAGCGCACCAGTTCCGCCAGCGACGCGGCCATGGTCTTCATGCCTGCGCGCTGTCCGGTCTGGATCTGCGAATAGATCTGGTGGGCCTTGTTCTCGCGGATCAACGCGCGCACGGCCGGGTTGCAGATCAGCGTCTCCGCGGCCATTGCGCGGCCGCGGCCCGAGGCCATCGGCAAGAGCTGCTGGCTGATCACCGCTTCGAGCGTGAAGGCCAGCTGCGTGCGCACCTGCTGCTGCTGGTGGGCCGGGAACACGTCGACGATGCGGCCGATGGTCTGCACGGCGTCGGAAGTGTGCAGGGTGCCGAAGGTCAGGTGGCCGGTCTCGGCCAGCGTCAGCGCGGCCTCGATGGTCTCGAAGTCGCGCATTTCGCCGACCAGCACGACGTCGGGATCCTGGCGCAGCACGCTCTTGAGCGCCTTGCTGAAGGACTGCGTGTCGCCGCCGACTTCGCGCTGCGTGATCAGGCACTGCTTGTGCAGGTGCGTGAACTCGACCGGGTCCTCGATGGTCACGATGTGACCCTGGTTGTTCATGTTGATGTGGTTGATCATCGCCGCCAGCGAGGTCGACTTGCCCGAGCCGGTGGAGCCGGTGACCAGCACCAGTCCGGCGCGCAGCGAGCAGATGCGCTCGCAGATCGCGCGCGACAAGCCCAGCTGCTCGAAAGTCGCGATCTTGGTCGGGATCAGGCGCATCACCGATGCGATCGCGCCCTGCTGGTGGAACACGTTGGCCCGGAAACGGCCCTGGTCGGCAAGTCCGAACGAGCAGTCGAGCTCGAGGTCCCTGTCGAGCTTGGCGATCTGGTCGGAGGTCAGCACGCTGGTCGCGAGGCGACGCGTGTCTTCGGGAGCCAGCGGAGGACAGTCGACCGGCAGAAGCACGCCGTCCACGCGAATTCTCGGCGGGGAACCAACGGTGATGTGCAGGTCGGAGCCGCCCTGGCGGATGAGCAACGCCAAGAGTTCTTCCATTGTGATCATGGGCCTCGCTCATCGGCAGGCGGCTTGCGATCACTCAAGCTCGAGTGCGCGTCGAAGCAGGCGCGCGCACCGCTCACGACGCCGGGCGACGGCGCCGACCGGGAAAAAATTTCGCGGCCCGCGCGGGCCCGCGCTCACTCCTCTTCGTGCTGGCGGGCGAACTGGCCCAGGATGCGCGCCTGTTCCTGCGCGGGCACGGGCGAGTAGTCGTGCAGCTCCATCACGTAGCTGCCCTCTCCCGCCGTCTGCGACTTGAGGTCGCGCTGGTAGGTCTGCACCGCGGACAGCGGCGCATGTGCCTTGATCACGGTCAGCGCGCCGTCCGCCTCGTTCCACTGGTCGACCACCTGGCCGCGGCGGTGGCTGGTGATGTCGGAGAACACCGTGCCGGCATGCTCGGTCGGGATCGAGATCACCAGCTCCATCACCGGCTCCAGCAGCACGGGCCCGGCCTTCTTGAACGCATCCATGAAGGCGCGCGCGCCGGCGATCTTGAAGCTGGCCTCGTCCGAGTCGACGTCGTGGTACTTGCCGTCGTGGACCTCGAAGTCGAGGTCCACGACCTCGCTCTGGGTCAGCACGCCCTTGGTCGCCAGCTCGCGCATGCCCTTCTCCACCGCCGGAATCAGGTTGCGCGGGATCGAGCCGCCGACGACCGCGTCGGTGAAGCGCAGGCCGCCACCCTTCTCCAGTGGGCGCACGCGCACGTGGCACTCCGCGAACTGCCCGCGACCGCCGGTCTGCTTCTTGTGACGGTACTGGCCCTCCGCGGGCTTGGTGATCGTCTCCTTGTAGTGCACGCGCGGGACGTGGCTGGTGATCTCGACGCCGTGGCGGCGCTTGAGGCGCATCTCCATGACCTGCAGGTGCAGCTCGCTCATGCCGTGCACCACCAGCTCGTGGGTCAGCGAGTTGAAGGCGCTGGTGAACGTGGGGTCCTCGGCCGAAAGCTTGTGCAGCGCCTCGCCGATCTTCTGCTCGTCGTTGCGGCTCTTGGGCACCACCGCCAGCGCCACCATCGGCGTGGGCATCCGGGGCAATTCGACCGTCGGGATCCGCTGGCCCAGCTGCGCCAGGCAGTCGCCGTAGTGTCCGTGCTCGATCTTGGTCAGGGCCACGATCTGCCCGGGCCCGGCGCTCTCGATCGGGTCGCGGCGCTTGCCTCCGACGAGGTGGAACAGGCCGCCGAGCTTCTCGCCGCGCTCGGTCGAACGCGGCCCGATCAGCGTGTCGTGCGAACCGACGCTGCCGCGCAGGATGCGCGCGACCAGCAGCTTGCCGACGTGCGGATCGGAGCGCACGTGGAACACCAGCGCGCACAGCGCGGCCTTCGGGTCGGGTTCGATCGCGGTGCCCTCGGTGGAGCGCCACGGCTGCAGGCCCGCATGCGGCGCGAAGTCGTGCAGGAAATCGAGGAACTTGTCCACGCCCAGGCCCGTGGCGGGATTGACCGCCAGCACCGGCACCAGCTTGCCCTTGGCCATCGCCGCGGGCAGGTTCGCGCGCAGTTCCTCCTCGCTCAGGCTCTGCGTCTCGAGGTAGCGCTCGAAGAGCTTCTCGTCCTCGCAGCCGTCCATGATCCGGTCCATCAGCTGCGCGCGCCAGGCCGAGCCCTCGTCGGTGAAGATCGTGTGCACGGCCTTGAACTCGCGGCCGCTGCGGTCGGGCACGAGCACCGGCACGCAAACTTCGCCGATGCGCGTGCGCAGCTCGCGCACCAGCGCGTCGAAGTCCGCATTCTCGCCGTCGAGGTGCGTCACGACGATCGCGCGCGCGCGGCCCAGCGACTGGGCCAGCTCGAGCTTGCGCTTGAGGTTGTGGGTCACGCCGCTGGCCGCGCTGACCACACCCACCACCAGGTCGGCGGCGATGATGCTGGACTGCGCATCGGCGAGGAAATCGGGGTAGCCGGGGCTGTCGATGAAGGTGTACTCGACACCGGCTTGCGCGACCTGCACCAGGGCCATCTGCAGCGTGTGGCCCTTCTCCTGCTCCTCGGGCTCGGTGTCGCACAGGCTGCGTTTCTCGGCCACCGAAGGCCGCTTGTCGACCACCTTCATCTCGAAGGCCAGCGCGTCGATCAGCGTGGTCTTCCCTGCCGAAGGGTGTCCGACGAAAGCGACGTTGCGGATGGCCTCGAGTGCAGTGCCCATGGGGAGTCTCCGATCGCGTGGAGGGAACCGTTCGCCCGCCCTTGCCCGCGCGCGCGCCAGGCAATCGAGGCAGCGTGAGGAGCGCATGGTACGCCGATTCCGCCCGGTCGTGCATGGGCCGAAGGTCGCAGTCGGCCGCGAAGCGCAGGCCCGAAGAAAGCGCACCCGGCGGGCGAGACCTGCTCGCACGCCGGGTGGCTGGCAATCCCGACGCGGCTGTGCCGCGCGCTCGGAATCAGTTGGTCGGGCGGTGGACGACGATCTCGACGCGCCGATTCTTCGATTTGTCGGCGGTCGACTTGCCCGCCATGACAGGCCGGTACTGTCCCCAGCCGGCGACCACGCACTGCTGATCGGGCAGGCCCGCATCCTCGACCAGGTAGTGCAGCACGGCCATGGCGCGCGCGACCGACAGCTCGCGGTTCGAGGCGAACTTCGACTTGGAGATCGGGTCGGAGTCGGTGTGGCCCTCGATCCAGTATTCGGCGCCCGGGTATTCGCGCGTCAGCGCCTGCGCGACGCTGTTGAGCGCGCTGCGTCCGGCCTTCGAGAGCTCGGCCTTGCCCGAGGCGAAGGTGATGTCCGAGGACATGGTCAGCACCATCTCGCCGTTGCGCAGGCCGTAGCCCACGCCCGCGGAGTCGAGCTCGGGGAACTGCTTCGCGCCGGCCGAGGTGTCCTGCTTGGGCATCTCGAGCAGCTTCGCGTTCGCCTCGGCGACCGCGTTTTCCAGCGACTCCTTCTGGTAGCTCATGTCGCGCATGTCGCCCTTGAGCTGCGTGCGTTCCTCGCGCAAGCGCTTGTTCTCTTCGGACTGTTCGTCGAGCGCGTCGCGGTAGGCGCGGTTGGATTGGCAGGAGCTGGCGAACAGCGCCAGTGCGAGCCCGAGGCTCGCGAGCATGATCTTGTTGTGGCCGATGGTCATCGGTGTTCTTCCTGGGGATTCGTGCCGCAAGGGGAAATGCGCTGGGCTCCGCTCGGCGTCTGCGAAGACGGATGAGCGGACTCGAAGCGCGAGAAGTTGTGCTTCGTCGCCGTGGATTCACCGAGCGCGCGGCGCGCTACAGGGGCATCCAACGCACGACATGATTCCAGGCGAGCAGCACGATTCCAATACCCAAGGCGAGGTAGGGACCGAAAGGCAGGTAGCGTCCGGCGACGCGCGCGCTGGCCAGCGAGCGGCCGAAACCGCGCTGGCCGCCGCGGGCGCGAACGCGCGAACGCGAGATCACGAGGAAGCGCGCCACGTTGATCAGGCCGGCCACGGAGGCGGCCAGAGCTCCAAGCACCAGGGCCAGCATGGCGCCGCCGGGTCCGATGAATCCGCCCGCCGCGGCCAGCAGCTTCACGTCGCCCAGGCCCATCGCGTCGCGGCGGAAGATCAGCTTCCCGATCCAGCCGATGCCCAACAGCGCCCCCCCGCCGGCGGCCACGCCCGCCAGCGAGGCCAGCAGCGCGCCCAGGCGGTCGACCCCGCCGCCGTCGGAGAGCAGCGCGGCCAGGTAGCTGTCGCCGTGCAGGCCGGGAACCAGCAGGGAAAGCAGCGGCGCGAGCACGATCCCGCCGATCGAGACCTCGTCGGGGATCTCGAAGTGCTCGAAGTCGACGAAAGTCGCGACCACCAGGCCCGAGAGCACCAGGACGCGCACCGCGACCAGGTCCCACTGCGCCCCGGGCGTGGACCACGCCGCCAGGAACCACAGGCCGGCGGTCAGCGCCTCGACCAACGGGTAGCGCCAGGGGATGCGCCAGCCGCAGCCCCGGCAGCGGCCGCGCTGCACCAGCCAGGAGAACAGCGGGATGTTCTCGCGCCAGGTCAGCGAGCGCGAGCACTTGGGGCACTGCGAGCGGCGCGGTTTGGAGACCGTCATGCCCGGCCGCGGCAAGCGGTGGATCGCGACGTTCAGGAACGAGCCCACGAACAGGCCGAACATCGTCCACCAGAACCACTGCAAGGGGATCGACATCTCGAAGGCGCACATCGCTCCTGGTCGCCTTCGGTCTCCCAGCGCACGCGCACGCTGTCGAGCATCGGCGGATTCCAGGGCGTCGGCGGATCCCCGGGCGCCCGCGCGGCGACCGGCATGCCCAACTCCAGGACCAGGCGCAGGGTCGGGCAGTCGACCAGCAGGGCCGGGTCGTCGACCAGGACCTCGAGATCACCCTGGCCATCGGCCGTGCGGCGCTCGCCCGCGTAGCTCACGCGCAGCGTGCCGTCGCCTTCGCGTCCTTGCAGTCCTTCGGAGTTGAGCCAGCGCAGGGCGCGTCCCTGGGCCGGGATCGGGTTGGAGCGCACCGCGAAGGACAGCGGCCTCACCAGCGGATTGAACAGCGGCGGATCGAGCCCCAGCGGAAGGTCCTCGACCTTGGCGCTCTGGCCTTCGCCCTCCTGCGCGCCGTTCCAGACCGCGATCACGCCGCCCTCGCCCTTGCCGTTGAAGAAACTGGGGCCGATGTCCTTGGCGCCGCACGCGCGCACGCGGCCCGAGACGCGCACGCGACCGCCGGCGACCAGGAGCAGGGGTCCGGGCACCTGCACATGGCCGGTGATGCGCAGGTCGCCGCCGGCGATCAGCACGGTCAAGCTGGCGCCGCTCGCCGCCTGGCGCTCCAGCCAATGGCTCAGCGTCTCTCCCGGCTCGCAGGCGGGCAGCGGCCCGGAGTGCGGCGTGCCCGAGCGCTCCAGCCGTCCCGCGATCTCCAGCGCGCCCTGGCTGCGCAGCACGCACAGGCCCTCGCCGCACTCCAGGCGCGCGAGCGTCTCCTCGAGAACGGAGAGCCGCGCGGCGTGGATGCTGGCGCGCGATTCGACGCTGCCCAGGCGCACGTCCCCGTCGGAGCCGTCGCCCGCCGCCGCCGGGAAGCGCAGCTCGACGCGGCCGCTGTCCGACCAGGTCGCCGTGCCGTCGGAGCCGGGCACCAGGGCGCTCGAGCGCATGCTCGTGTCCAGGAACTCCTCCCAGTACTCGCCGGGCACGGGCAGCTCCTCGACCACGACCAGCAGCCGGCGCAATCCGTCGGGCCCCAGTCCCTTCAAGGGCATCAACTTGCGCGAGAAGTCGCGCAGCCGCGTTCCGCGCGGGTTGAACCTCAGCCGGTACTCGCCGCGCGGCAGCACGGTCTGTGGAACCAGGCTCAAGCGCGTGGTGCCCAGCGAAGGGAAGGCGTGCTTGTTGTGGTTCTCGACCAGCACCGGCCTCAGCGGATACTGCTTGCGCGCGGGCGTGGCCTGCAGCGGGATCAGGTCGAAGTCCTCCATCGACAGGCTCGAGGGATCGATCGGTTCCTCCGCCTCCAGCTCGAGGCCGCCCTGGGGCGTGATCGAGACCTGGATCAGGCCCTTGGGCGCCGGGCGCGTGCGCAGCACGCTCAGCCCCAGGCCCTGGTCGGGCGAGTCGTCCTCGAACACCAGGCCACCCTGCCGGTCATCGGCGCTGACGGTGTGGAAGTCGATCCGCAGCGTGCGCTGCAAGCAGGCGCCGTCGCTGCCGCGCAGCGTGTCGGCGCGCGGGAAGCCGGCGAGTTCGACGCGGTAGCCCGTGTCCGGCAGGTAACCGCCATCGCGCAAATTGGGAGCGCGGACCGGATCGGGCACGAAGCGCAGCTCGCGGCCGGTGACGAAGCGCGTGCCGCGCGCGGGCACTCCGTCGCTGGTCGTGATCCGGAAGCTCTGCGGCGTGACCGAAGAACCCTCCAGCTCCGCGGAGAAGTGCAGCACCAGGTGCTCGTTCAGGTACACGTTGCTGCGCTCGCGCGGGCGCATGTCCAAGAGCTGCAGCGCGGGCGCCGGCTGCGGATCACGCCCGCAGCCGGTCGCGCTGCCCAGCGCCGCGGCGAGCGCGATCCAGCTCGGCCAGCAGCGGATCGATGGGCTCGCGCGGTGCACGTCGGACATTGAAGCAAGTCGCGCACGCGCGCTCTAGCGCCGCGGTCCCGCGGCAACCCCTTCGGGCTGCCGCGGGACCGCGGGTTTCATTCCATCGCCGCCTAGAAGCGGAAGGGCAGGCGCAGGAAGTCCACCGCCGGCAAGGGCGTGCTCGGCGAGATTCCGGCGCCGATCTTGTCGATGTCGAACTCGACCTGGAAGCGCAGGAAGCGGAAGTCGGCGTTGATCGGGCTGGTGTTCAGCAGACTCACGTCGGAACCAGGAATCGGAGGAACCGCGAAGGCCTCGTCCGGCAGACCGGAGACCGTCGCCGGCGCCGCCTGGAACTTCAGCACCACGCCTGCCGAGGTCGGCAGCGAATCGAGCACGCCATCGGTCGCGATCTTGAAGTAGGTGGGGATGACCTCGACGTTGACGCCACCCGGGGCCGTGAACGTCGTCAGCAGCGGGCCCGTGCTCGAGACGGTCAGCTGCAGCGTCGGCGGGATCGCGCTGGACACGTAGACCGCCGAGACCACGTCGAAGCGCTGGTTGATCGTCGGAGTGCCGACCTGGCTCAGGAGCAGCGTACTGCGCTTGAGCAGGCCGGGATTGCCGAGGAAGTACTCCTGCGGGCCGCCGATCAGCGGCGTCGCGTCGATGTTCATCGTGCGACCCGAGGCCGAGATGAAGGGCAAGGCCGGCGCCACCGAGATCGCGGCCGGACCGAGCAGGGTCGGCCCCAGGTCGACGATGCCCGAAGTGGTCAGCACCTCGCCCGTCACCAAGTCGACACCGCCGAAATCGAAGGTCGAGGGCTTGAAGAAGGGAGGCGCGACCGCGTTCGGATCGAAGCCCGCGAGTCCCATCGGGATCCACAGCGAGCGCGCGACCGAGGCCCGTCCGAAGGTCGGGATCAAGCGTTCCGTGGAGGTGGCCGAGACCGGCGTGGGCTTGCACAGTTGAGCGAGCGTCTTGCCGACGGGCAGCAAGATGTCGCCGCCGCCCAAACCGGCAGGCGCGTGCAATTGGATGATCCCCGGGCCGCCGTCGCCGCCGGCACCCGAGACCGGGCCGCGGCAAACGCTGGTCGGATAACCCGTCGGGCAAGCATCCGCGAGCGGGGTGGTCTCGAGCGCGCCGCCCGAGCCGATCTGGGCGCCGCCGAAGTTGCCGGCCCCGGCCCCACCTTGACCGCCGGTGGTGATGATCGCGACCGAGGTCGCGCCGGTCACCGCCGTGAAGTCGATCTTGCCGGCGGTCTGCAGCACGACGTGTCCGCCGGAAGCACCGCCCGAGCCGCCGCCGACGCGGTCGACGAAGTTGGTGTTCTCACCGCCGCCGCCCGTGCCGCCGCGGGCCTTCAGGCTCCCCGCCGCGCCGAACGAAATGTTGCCGAGGGCCAGGATCTGCACCGAGCCGCCGCCGCCGCCGCCGCCGGCGGCTTTCTCGTCACCGCCCGGGTCGAAGGGCACGACCGGGAAGGGCGCGCCGCTTGACCAGGCCGCATCGCCGCCGCCGCCGCCGCCGGCGCCGGCCCAGGGCTGCGAGAGCTCGCCGACCGTGACCTGAGAGGTCGTCGTGTTGAACGACGATCCGAAGAAGTCGTTGGCCGTGCTGGCGTCGGCGAAGGGCGAAAGCCCGACCACGCCGCCGCGGGAGGGCGGCGTGCCCGTGACCGCGCTGATCGGGATCGGCTGCGTGCCGGTCGCCACGAACAGGTTGTTGAATCCGGGCTCGGCATCCAGGCCGATGAAGGTCTGGTCGAAGAGCGGCGGGGAGGAACCGACCTGGTTGGGCCCGAGCACTCCGCCGCCGCCGCCAGCGCCGCGGCGCGCGTCGACGTTGTTGCTTCCGCCGGTCCAGAAGGTGGTGTCGCCGCCGCCGCCGCCGATGCCCTGCACGCCGAAGGCGCCTTCACCGTTGGTGCCGCTGGGCGAGGAGGAGTTGCTCAGCGGGCTGCCGAAGCCGCCGCGACCACCGCCCGCCACGCCAGGGGCGCCGGGCTCGGGCACAGTGGTGGTGTTCAAGGTCACGACACCCTTCGAGTCGATGCCGCTGACCTCGATCAGGCCGTTGATCTCCACGGTGCCCGAGGCCAGGATCAACAGCGGATTGGGTCCCTGCACGCGCAGCGTGCCGCCGGCGGCGACGCGGAAGTTGCGCAGGTCGAGCACCCCGCCGACCACGACCTGTTGCGAGGTGGGCGCGAAGCCCGGCCCGCCGACGATGGTCGAAAGCGTGGTGTCGAGCACGACCTGCTGGCCGGCCTTGACTTCCCAGTCGAAAGTGCCGTCCAGGCCGCCGGTGCCCGTGAAATCGAAGGCGGTGGCCAGCTCGCCGGCGCCCCAGGTCGCCAGGGGCAGACCAAGCGGCGCGGAGACGTCCTCGCGCGAACCCTGCGCGGTGCCACCGATCAGGAATTCTTCCTCGAGCGAATCCGCCAGCACACCGACCACGACGTCGGTCTCGGCCGGGGCGAAGCTGGTCTGCGTCACCGAGTTGGTTTCGCCGACGATGTCGCGGAAATCGGGACCGACGAAGCAGCGCAGGGACGAGCCAGGCGGCAGGGAGCCCTCCGGCTCGATCCGGACCAGGCTTCCGGTGCCTTCGCAGTTCTCGACCAGGGTCATCTGCGAGGTCAGCGGCAGCCAAGTCGAGGAGCCTTGCGGGTCGCTGTTGTACTCCAGCCGCAGGCGCGAGGAGTCGATGTTCGAATCCCGCGGGTCGACCGGCTGGTTGAAGGCGATCATGTACGCCACCTTCGTGGTGGTGTCGCTCAGCAGGTTGAGCGGCAGCAGGTAGCCGCCCTCGAGGCCGAAGACGCCGAAGGGGTCGCGCTCGAAGTAGACGCGCGCGGAGGGGTCGCCGCCGAGCTCGACGTAACTTGCCGCGGTGGTGACCGAGGTGCTCGCGCGCACCACCGGCAGCGGTGAGCCGTTGACCTGGTCGAAGAACAGCGCCGCGGGATCGGTCGAATTCGGCGTGCTGAACAGCCGCTGTTCGCTGGTGTCCAGGATGTCGCCGCTGGTCGAGCGCACGGAGAAGGTCGAATGCCCGAAGATGCGCAGCTCGTAGGCGACGCCGCCCGGCGCCAGACCGGCGTCGGAGAAGTCCGCCAGCCGCGGGCACAGCGGCTGGAACGAAATCATGTTGGGGCTGACCAGGCTGAACTCGCCGACGGCGGGCGCGCCGGTCAACTTGCGGATGTTGATCGAGTTCAGGCTGACCGTGTTGAAGTCGACCGGCTGGTTGAACTCGATGGTGATCGGCCGGTTGATGAACCAGACGCTGTTGTTCCCCAGGTTGACGTTGGTGACGCGGAAGTCTCCGCTGCTACCGCCGCCTCCACCACCGCCGCCGCCGCAACCGAAGGCGAGCAGGCCGAGGGCCGCCGGCGCGAGATAGCGGGAGGCCGAGCGAGTTATGAGTTTGTGCATCGAAGTGTCCATGATTCTGGGGACTGCCGGAGTCAGTACGGCGGGAGTGCTGGGGTGAGGCGACCAGGCAGCGTCGCCTCGGTGGTGGTTGTGAGTGTTCGCGGGTGCCGGTGGTTCCGGAGGCAGTCCCCCGCGCGGGGCCTGCATCCGCGGGGAGGGTGCCCGAGCGGGGCACCGTCCCCTCAGGGCGGTTGCTAGTACCTCAGGCTGATGCCGAACCCGGAAACCTCCGGGGTGAGCAACGTGACCGGGTTGGAGACCATCGTGATCCGCGCCTGCACGAAGCGCAGGTTGGTGCCGCCAAGCGCATTGAGCGTCCCCATGTTCACCTTCCACGAGTTGTCAGGCACGTTGTTGACGAGCGGGAACGTGACCTGGAAGTTGGTGGTGCCGGTGACGAGGGCGGCCGCCTTGGGATCGCCGTAGGCGTCGTACTTCGTGGCGTCCGAGCGCGGGATCGGCTGTCCGGCGGCGGGCGTTCCGTTGGTCACGTTCGGGGAGGAGCGCAGCGCGATCACCACCGAGGTGCCCAATGGTTGCAGCGAGTTCGAGGGCTCGACCAGCGGCGTCTGGAACTGCGCCGTGAACTGGACCGTGTCCAGCCAGACCGTGTGCACGCGGTTGACGCGCACGACGAAGTCCGCCTGACCGAGGTACACGCTCGGGTCGACTTCCGAGCCCGGCCCCGTGCTCTGACCAGTCGCCGGGTTGATGCCGCCGCGGGCGATGGGCTCGTTGTCCGGATCGATCTTGAACAGCGAGCCGTTCGACAGCACGCCGCCGGTCGAGAAGGCGCGGAAGGCCGGCCGAGCCGAGGAGTTCAGCGCGATGTTGATCTTGAAGCCGTTGAGGCCGAAGGCCGCGTCGTCGGGATAGCAGCGGAACTCCATCAGCAGCGGCAGACCGATCGTCGGCACCTTGTTGGCCACGTAGGCCTTGACCGGCGGGATGCCCAGTGCGAAGGCGTTGATGTTGGTCTCGACCCCCGCACCCGAGGGACCGCCCACCGCCAGGATGTTCGTGTCACGCCAGGTGTAGCGCGTGTACTGGTCCAGCGTCAGCCCGCCGTAGTTCAGCGGGTAGGGCATCATCAGCGTGCCGGTCGAGGCGACGAAGGAATTCACCGGCTGGACCAGGTAGCCCAGGTCCTTCTGGTGCACGACCTTCAGCGGATCGTTGATCGCGTCGACCTGGTTCTGGTCGAAGGTCTTGACCAGGCCGGACAGCGGGAAGTCGGGCAGCAGCGAGATCGGGTTGATGATCTCGTCGGGCAGGAACTTCGAGTGCGCCAGACGCATTTGGAAGCGCGTGTAGTTGTCGACCTGCAGGCCGAGGAACGGCGCCCAGGCGAGGTGCTCCACGTCGAGGTTCATGGTCAGGTCGTCGTTCAGACCGAAGCCCAGGTCGTGATAGCGCCACAGCGTCATCATCTTGCTGCCCAGGTTGGACAGCGGGGTCTGGATCGGCGCCGTGAACGGGATCTGCAGACCCAGCACGGGTTGCGTGGCGTCGGCGACGCCGGAGAAGCGCGTCACCGGACGCGGCGTGATCGAGCCCTTGGCCAGGTTGTAGAGGAACTGGCCGCGCAACTCGGGCGCGCCGTTGCCGTCCTCGTCCACCGTGTTGAGCTTGAACACGAATCCGCGCGTCTGCGAGGCTGCCGCCGCCGGGTCGAGGCGGAAGAGGAACGAAGGCAGGGCGTCCTGCAGCGGACGGCCGGACAGGTCGATCACCCCGGTGGTTCCACCTGCGAGCGTGAGTCGATAGTCCTCACCCGCGGGGAAAAAGCCCGGGTTGCGCTCGAAGGGGATCTGCGGACTGTAGGTGTACTCCTTCAGGTCGAGCGAGGCCTGCGCGGTGCCGACGATCGTGTTGGACAGCGCGAAGCTCAGCACGTTCGAGACGCGCGAGACCGCGAAGGTCTCGAAGCCGGAGACCGAGGCCGGGTCGATCGGCTCGCTGAAGCGGATCGTGATCGTCGAATTCGGCGCGACGCCGGCCGCGGGCAGTTGCGTGGGCGTGGGGTTGAAGCGCACGAAGCACTCCGGCGGCACGCCGAGCACCGGGTCGTAGTCCATCAGGTACTGCGCGGGCCCCGACACGAAGGTGGTCACGTCGCCGACCTGCAGGATCACGTTGACCTGGCTGAGGATGCCGCCCGACGGCGGCTGTCCCGGCAGGGTCACCACCGCGAGCGCGACGTTGCCGATGCGGATCACGTCGCCGACGCGCGGCTGCGGTGCGCAGGAGGGCGAGTCGAAGATCATGTCGACCTGGTAGAGGTTGCTCCCCGGAGGCAGGTTGACGACGCTCGAGAGCGTGACGCCCTGCACGCCGATGACGCGCGGCGCGATCTCGTCGACGAGGAATCCGTTGTTGGGATCGCCGAGGTCGCCGCTCGAGGAGCGGAAGGCGCGCACCACGTCCTGCGTGACCGACGTGGGGTCGTTGGGCCCATTGGCGGCGAAGGACATGCCCGAACCGCCGAGGTTCGAGAGCACGTCGAGTTGTCCGATCGCGGGCACGACCTTGGTGGGCACGCGCACGACGACGTTGGGCTGGGAGATGACCTGCGCCTCGGGCAGTCCGAGCGAGTTCACCGGCAGCGGCGGGTTGGACTGCTGCGACTCGATCTGCGAGACGGTCATGTCGACCAGCACGCGCGTCGTATAGAACTCGGGCACGCCGTTGCCGTCGCGGTCGAGCAGGTCGCCGTGCGAGGGGTCGGGGATCACGCGCGCCTCGTAGGGCTGCACGGGCGCGTAGCCGGTCAAGACCGCGATGTTCTTCGCGGTGATCGTGTCCGCGTCGAGCAGGTCGTCGAACACCAAGACCAGGGCGGCATTGCGCGGCATCGCCGTGAACGGCGGCGGCGCGGTGAGCGACTTGGCCAGCATCGGCTGGACGTTGGCCTCGACCTGCGCGAAAGCGGCGTCGTAGCTCGGCGTCCCAGCCTTGTGCAGGATGGTCAGGGTCTCGCTCTCGGTGACCGAGTTGCGATCGAGCACGTAGTTGATGCCCGAGGCGATGTCGTCGCCGATCACGAAGTCCTCGAACTGCAGCGTTTTCAGGCTCGTGGCCTGGTCGAAGTCGTAGATGTCGACCTGCCGGCCCCAGAAGGAGCCGACCATCTTGATGCGGTTCGCCTCGCCGCCCTGGTTGGCGTCGACCACCACGTTCAGGCCCGTGGACGGGTTGTTGAGCACCGTCCCCGGGGGATTCGCCGAGGCTTGACCGCTGGTGCCGCTGTCGCAGCCGGCGAGCAACAGGGCGCCGCCCGCCAGAGCAAACATGCCCGCGGCGAAGCGCCAACGCGCTCGTGTGGAAGCCCGCGGCGAGCGATCCGAGACGGGCGCGAGCGGAGCAGGCATCGAATTCAAGGCGGGCGATTCATTCATGGGAGTCGGGATTGTGGGCGGGCGGTGCAGGCGGGCGTGGAGCGGAGCCCTCCGGTCGTGGATCGCGCTGGCGCGCCATCCGAACGGGAAGGCTGGAAGAGGAACAGGCTGGGTGCGTCGGTAACCGGGATCGCAGACAGGGTCCCGCGGGCTCGCGGCCGTCGCGGGTCGCCGCAGGTCCCGGCGGCGCCAGAAAACTGCTGCAACGAAGACCTGGAGGGACCAGAAAGCGATGACAGGAAGCGACGACAGGAGGCTTGGGTGAGATCTTGGGGAGGATCTACCCCTGCTGGCCCCACCGGGGACCGACGGAACCCCTGCGGGGCGGTCGGCGTCCAGCGCGCGCGCTGGTCGGGTGGGTGTCACGGGGTGCGGGCGATCGCAGTGGGATTGCGGGCCGGGATTGTGCGGCCGCCGCGATTGGGGGTCAAGGCAGCCTAGGCCTCGCGGGCGCGTGTTCGCGCTCGCTTGAACCCCTTCCCCCCGCGCCTACCCACGGTCCACGGATCGCGCGGTCGAGGCCAGGACCTGCCTTGGCAGGAACCCACCCTCGCGCGGCGACCGAGGCTGCTCGGAGGCAGGCGATCGGATCTCGATTCTCCAGCATCGGAATGGCAAAGAGCGGCTCGCCGGCCGTGCTTCACGGGCGCGGGAGCAAGGGAATGAGGTCAAACCGCGTGCCGCGCCGAAGGCATTTCCGCGCGGCCGTAACCCCTTGGCTCTTACGAGCTTAGGAAATCAACCGCCGGAACTTGGCCAAACGGGCAGCCGCGCCTGAGCGAAGCGGGTAGCCCAACCTTGCCGCCGGTGTGCGCATTCGCACATTGCTCCGCGGCCACGGGCGGGTCGCGTCTCAGGGGATCGCGGCCGGCCGCACCGCGGGCACGAAGCCCTGGGCCAGGGCGTCGGCCTCGTCGCGCAGGAACACCAGATGGTCAGGGCGGATCTTGCGCGCGGGCGCCGAGTCACGCTCGTGGAACAGGCCGGTGGTCGAGCAGCCCACCAGGCGGTGCGGGATCTCCTGAGAACAGTAGCTGCAGTAGGCGCGCACCGGCGCGCGCGAGGCCAGACGGTACGAGGGCGTGACGTGCCGCGTCTCGGTGCGCGAGATGCAGGTGGCGTTGGCGCAGGGATTGTGGCCGCGCGTCACGGGATAGGCGGGCGAGGCCAGCGGCTCGCTGGGCACGCCCAGGTCCATGCGGCCCAGCAGCAGGCCCAGGATCGCCATGCGGATCGGCACGCCGCGCGCGGCCTGCTTGAAGTAGATGCTGCGCGGATCGCCGTCGATGTCGGCGCTGATCTCGTCGCGACGCGGCAGCGGGTGCATCACCACCGCTTCGCGCAGGGAATCCGCGGCGAGCTCTTGCTTGCCCAGGTGCACGCCACGCGTGCGCGCCAGCTCGTCGGCGGAGTAGCGCTCGGTCTGCGGGCGCGTCATGTACAGCGCGTCGACGCGCTCCAGCCTGAGGCCCTTGGCATCGGTGAACAGGCTGAGCTGGTGCGGCTTCTGCGGCGTCAGGTACATCGCGTCGCATTCGCGCGCCAGTTCGCCGAGCTTCGATGCGTCCGCGCGCAGCGGCTCGACGCCGAATTCCTCGCGCAAGCGCTGCATCACGTACGCAGGCAGCTCGAAGCCCGGCGTCGGCACGCAGACGATGTTCGCGCCGAAGCGAGCCAGGGCGTAGACGAAGGAGTGGATCGTGCGGCTGTAGCGCAGGTCTCCCGAGAGCACGACGTGGATGCCATCGATGCGGCCGCGCTCGATCCACAGGTTGTACAAATCGCAGAGCGTCTGCGTCGGGTGCTCGTGGCTGCCGTCGCCGGCGTTGATCACCGGCACCGGCGAGTACAGGCTCGCCAGCCGCGCCGCGCCCTCGCTGGCGTGGCGCAGCACGATCAAGTCCGCGTAACTGCCCCCGACCACGCGCACCGTGTCGGCCAGCGATTCGCCCTTGCTGGCCGAGGAGGAGGTCATCTCGGCCGCGGTGATCACGCCGCCGCCCAGGCGCAGCATCGCCGACTCGAAGGAAAGTCGCGTGCGCGTCGAAGGCTCGTAGAACAGGCTGGCGGAGATCAGGCCGGGGCACAGGTGCGACCAGGCCCGCAGGTCCTCGGAAAAGCGCTTGGCGTGCTCGAACAGGGCCTGGATCTCCGCGAGGGAT
>Ga0315910_10000618_pt1 | contig 34823 bp, 22 predicted proteins | sample EdamamesoilMG_FD_204470 | JGI IMG/M metagenome (GOLD analysis project Ga0315910, IMG submission 204470) | Garden soil microbial communities collected in Santa Monica, California, United States - Edamame soil | ecosystem: Environmental > Terrestrial > Soil > Garden | place: USA: California...
CGCCGGTAAGGCAAAAAAGGCTGCCATCGCTGCCACCGCTCGCAAGCTCCTCACCGCCATCAACGCCATGGTCAGAACCAATTCCGACTACAATCCACTTTTTCTTTCACAACCCGGTTGCTGTTAGCCCGGGGTTCGCGCAGCTTCCACCCGCCGCTCGAGCGTCTTTCAGGGCTTTCGTTGCGCCCAGCACCGTCAGCGACGGTCCCAGTACCGGTCCCACGCGTAGGCCGGATGGTCGATGGTGCGAGTGGCTCGCGGGCCGCTTGGCGCGCGTCCTCGGAGGTCTGTCCGTCCGTGCGCGTGCACGCGGCTCGCCCTGGCCAGATGGGCACGCTCTCGAGCTGTGCATCGAGGGAACATGCACGATTCTGCATGGCACGCGCCGTGCAGTCCGCCCTTCCCGGATCCTTTCAACCAGGGCAAGGAAGGCATGCTCAGCATTACACCCGTTCGTGCGCGCATCTCGGAGCGCTTCCCGGTAGCGTCCTTCGTCGTCACCGTTCCGCCGGATCGTTACTTCGAAGTGGCGTGCACCACCGACCCTCGGCTCTTCCGCGCGGAGAACCGGCACGCGCGTCGGGCCACCAACTTCGCAACCAGCCGCATGGGTGGCCTCCTGCGCGCGCCCGCTGGGGAAGCGACGTACATCGTCCCTCCCCAGCAGCTCCGTCGCTTCGCCGGCGCGCGCCGTCTCTACTATGCCGTCGCTGCTTACCGCGGCGCGCGCAACGAAGACCCGGTCCTCACTCTCAGTAACGAGCGGCTGCAGCGCACACCGTCGATTCAGATCTCGCCGGACTTCACGGGTCGCTGTCTCGATCGAGGCCGTATCGGCAAGGCGGAGGCTACCTACGGCGGGGAGGACAGTGCCGGGCTCGCCTGGGGCGGCGACGACGTGCTCAGTGCGCCCGCGCCGCGTGGCGGGTCGCGGGCGCGCATCGGTGAGGCCTTGGGCGATCCATCGACGGAGATCCAGGAGGATCCGAACTACGCCTACGACGACGGCTTCGACGCTGCGCTCTGGAACGAAAAAGACGAAGACGAGGGCGGTGAGACCTACGCGGGGGGCGCTCGGCCCGAGCCTCCTGGCTACGGCGACCCTGCCGAGCTAGCCACCATCGGCGGCGCGGGCCCGGAACCACACGGGTACGGCGACGCTGTCGAGCTGGCGGCCATCCGCGGCGCGGAGCCGGAGCCACACGGGTACGGCGACCCTGCCGAGCTGGCCACCATCGGCGGCGTCGAGCCGAGTGGCTTCGAAGACGCACTCTCGATGCAGCAAGGCCTGGGGCAGCAATACCTGACCCGGTTCGGCTCTCCCGTCGACGAGCCGAGCGGCGTCGAGGATGCGCAGGAGCTCGGGCGGGTGTTCGGCTCGCGGCCGGTGCCCCCGTCAGAGCCGCTCGCGGCGGCTGCCGCGCGCTACGGCGGCGCAGTGGGACCTCATCACGAGCGGTACGGCTCGGTGAAGGGCGGTGCCCGCCCTTTTGTCGGTAGTGTCTCCGGCGCAGGCTACGGCGGCGGGGACATCGAGGGGTTCGAGGACGTCCCCAGCATCGTACGCCACCTCGGGGAGGGCGCCCGCTTGGGGGAGGCCGCGCGCATGCCTGCGCCCCGCGCGACATCTGCACCTGGGCATTTTCCGGACTACTCCGACGATCCTGCCGGTCCGGAGGCGCTCCCCGACGTCGCACCACCCGTCTCCGAGGTAGAGGTCTTCACGCCGGCCGATCCGCGTCACCGCCTGCGCGTCCTCGATCGGGTCGCGCGAGTCGAAAGCGGCTCGGAGGGCTACCGAGCTGTCGCTGGCGACGAGCGTGTCGGCGTCGCGATTGGCTACGTGAAGTTCGCGCAGCGCTACGGCGCGCTCGGGCACCTGCTTCGCGTCTGCCTGCGTCGCGACCGCGACGCCTACGTGCGCCTGTTCGGCGAGTCTCATGCGGCGCCCCCAGGCGACGATTTGGACCCGAGCTCGCTCCCGGTGGGTCATCTCTTGCGCGTCACCCTGGCCGCGAACGAAGCCGAGCGCCTTCTCCCCGTGCTTCCACCGGGCGGTGCCGAGCCGGTGCCTCTCTGGCGTGAGCCGTGGGTCGGTCTGTTCCGGCAGGCGGGCGAAGTGGTCGCCTTTCAGGAGGCGCAGCGTGAGGTGGCCGACCGGCGCTTTTATCTGCCGTATCTCGATGTCCTGCGCTGGCTCGGCGTCGATTCGCTGCGCGGTCACGCCATGTTCGTCGATCGCTCGGTCCAGATGGGTGGCGGCGCGGCCGTGCGCTGGGTGGTGAGCGTCGCTGGTCCGATCCGGAGCAGGGGCGACCTCGCGCGCGCGCTCGCACACCTCGGTCACGCCGACCTGCAAACCTTCCAGGCCACTCTACACGGGCGCGCGACAGGTCCATTCGCCGAGGACTCGTTCGGCCCATTCACGCACGCGGCGCTCTGCGCGGCCCTCCGAGCGCGCGGGGACTCGCCGCTGCCGATCCGCAGCGAGTCGGAGACCCTGGCGGAGCTCTGCGTCGAGGCCCATCGCCTGGCGGAGTCGCTCCCCCCGTGGCGCGAGGCGGCGCAGCGGCTCGATGCACTGCACGATGACCCGGCACTCGTCCGGCTCCTGCCCGAGCACGCGCGAGGAGCAGTATGAACGAGAAGGCCCAGCTCGCGCTGGGCGCCACGCGCAGGCTGCGCGAGAGTGCCGCGTTCAGCGGCCTCACGGGCGCCGAGCGCGAGCGCCTGGGCGCCGACCTGGATCGCATCGAGCGCGCGCTCGGCGCCAGCGTGCCTCTCTTCCGGGGCGCGAGCTCGGGCGATCCCTACGCCATCGCCCACGCGACGCCTGCCGACCTGCAGCGCGACCTCGGCGGTCCTGGCCGGGTGCCTTCGGCCCCCAAAGCCCCCGGGGGCACCCCGGCTGCACCGCCGCCCGCTCCACCAGCGCGCAAGACGGCGTTCGAGCAGTTCGCCGGCGCCGGTGGCGCCGTCGAGGGCATCAACTTTCCCGGCTTCGTTGCGAGCCTCATCCAGGGCACCTTCCAAGCCATCGTCGATGCCACCGCGCAGCAGCTGCGCGAGTACGCTGACCTGGTCGGCAATCTGTCGCGCTCGGTCGACGACTTTGCGCGCGACCACGTCTCGAATGACCAGGTGCGCGCGTACCTGGCGAAGCGCCGCGAGCTACGCCACGTGGCTTCGCCGCCGGGCAGCGGAGCGGAGACGTCGCTCGCGATCGCTCCCGAGGCAGAGGGAGAAAGCCCCGAGTGGCTCGCCGACTTCGGGCTGGCTGGTGAAGAGCTGACGCCGGAGCTCGTTGCCGGGCCCCTGTTCGACGCAGGTCGTACGCAGCTGGCCGAACAACGCATGTCGACGCTCGCGTCGATGGTGCTGATGGGCATCAACCGTATCGTCGTCTCCGATGGCGACATCCGGGCCAAGCTCCAGTTTCACGCCAACCTGAGCGACCAAACCGATGCCGAGATGGCCACCACGCAGATGGGGCAGGGCATTGCGGGGCGGAGCGCTGCGCCCGGCGCCTCGCTCCTGGTGACCACGGTCAAGGCCAACACGCAGGCCGAGGCCTCGCTCAAGGCCAACCTCACCGGTGAGGTCCGGATTGCGTTCCGCACCGAGACGTTTCCGCTCGAGCGCTTTGCGGACTCACAAGCGATCCAGCTCCTCAACCGCCACGCCAAGTGGAAGGGCGACGTCGCGCCCCCGTCCGCTACGGCACCGTCGGGCCAGCCGGCGCTGTCCGGAGGCGTGCCGCCTCGCGAAGGAGGCCCATGATCGCGCTGGACGAGCTCATCGTGGCGCTACTAGGCAGCGTGCCCCTGGAGCGCGGGGGCGCGGCTGACGGGGTGCGCGTCGCGATTGATGAGGTGGCGATGACGCTGCCGGTCGAGGTCCGTTTTGGGGCGCGGCCCGGGATCGAGGCGAGTGCACCTCGTGGTCGCTACGGCACGGGCTTCGACCTGCCGCACCACTTGCTGAGTGTCACCTTCACCGCGGGAGGCGAGCCATGATCCCCAAGGGCGCCAGCGCACGCGCCATCCCGGTCGATGACTTCCTCGCCGCGATCGGCGAGCAGCTCGACCGTGCCCAGGACGCCCTCGCCATCAAGGCGCGCACGGGCCGGCCGCTGACCTGGGCGCTCAAGGAGTTCAAGATCGCCCTCCAGGTCTTCGTCGAGATCGACGCCCAGGGGCAGGTGCTCTGGCGTTCCGCAGGACCGAACGAGAGCGGAGCGAGCACGGTGAACCTGGATTTCACCACCATCACTCGCCCGATGATCGAGGAAAACACCTACTCGGCTCTCGACGAGGCCGACGGCCGTTCCATCGACCAAATCGGCGGCGCCGACCTGTCCGACGACGAGCGTGTGCGCTTGCGCCGGCTGGGCGTTCGCAACGTCGGCCAGCTCAAGCGGCTGGCGCCGCGCGAGCGACTCGATTCCGTGGGGGATGCGGTGAACATTCCCGTCGGCAAGCTCGAGGCGATGCTGCGTGCATCGTCGCGCCCCACCGTGCAGAGGCACGAGGTGGTCAAGAAGGGGAGCGAGACCTTGCTGCGCATCCAAGGGGCGAACCTCACCGACGGCATCAATACCGAGGTGCGGCTAGCGGGGGAGCCGGTCGAGGTCCTCGACGCCACGCCCGATTCTCTGCTCGTGCGACCGATGGAGCACCACACCTCGGGTCAGATCGAGGTGATGACGGCGGGCGAGCGTGCCACCAGCTTCTTTCGCCTGCCGAGCACGAGCGGCCACGGCGCGGGCACAGGTAACGCCAGCTCGGGCAGTGCCAGCTCGGGCGGTACTGGCAGCAAGGAGATGCCGTCGTGACCGAGAGGCAGGAAGTCCAGGTCGCCCCGCGCTTGCCGTGGCGTCCCGAGGAGACCCGCCGGGCCTGTCGCGGCCGCGTGGTCGTGCGCCTGCGCGAGGAGCGCGAGCACGTCCCGTACATTGGCGATGTCCGCGTGGGCGCTCAGGCGGCAGCACTCCGCCTCGACATCGATCGAATCGATCAAGTGCTGGCCAGGTTCACTCCGGCGACCCGGGTGACCCGCACGTTCCATGCTGCTCAGAACGTGAACACGCCTGGCCAACGGCACGTGGGCTACAGCGCCCTCGAGACGGAAATTGGCTTGTCCCGCACGTTCCGGCTCGACGTCGATCCGGACACGTCGGTGGTCGAGCTGGTCGGTGCGCTGGCTGAGCTAGCCGCCGTCGAGACCGCGACGCCCGTGTATCTCTCGGACTGCCCCTTCGACCACCCTGCCGCGGCAGGGGCGATGTCGGAGCCGGCGCTCGCTGATTGGGGCCACGATGTCTGCCACGCGCGCGCCGCGCTGGAACTCGAGCCCGGTGACCCAACCGTCATCGTCGCCATCATCGACAGTGGCGTCTGTCTGGATCACGTCGAATTGCGCGGTCGCTGCCGCGCGGGAGCGGACCTGGTCGACTTGCCCGAGGCGGACGTCTCGCGGGGACTCAAGTTCATCGGCGATCACCGGCGTCGCGATCGCTCGCCGGTCGACGAGCAAGGCCATGGGACGGGCTGCGCGGGGATCATCGCGGCGCGTGGCGTCAGCCTGCGACCGGGGATTGCCGGCGTTTCGCCGATCTTGCCGATGCGCGCGCTCGCCGCTGCCAAGATCGCCGACCGCGCCCGGCCGACGGCGCTCGGCACTCTCACGGATATCGACCTTGCCGTGAAGCTGGCGGTCGACCTGGGCGCCCGCGTACTCAACCTCTCCTTCGGAACCCCAGAATCCGCCTTGCGCGAGGGCGATCCGGTGCCGCACGTCGAGGTCATCGAGTATGCGCTCGCCCGCGGCTGCATCCTCGTCGCGGCCTCCGGCAACAGCGGCGATCGGCTGCGCTACCTGCCAGCGTGCCTGCCCGGCGTCATCGCCGTCGGGGCCATTGGCGTCGACGGAAAGCCCGCGCCGTTCACCACCCGCGGCGACCACGTCGCCCTGTCGGCTCCTGGCATGGAGATCCGGACTGCGGGGCTCGACGGACAGGTGGCGCAAAACGGCACGTCGTTCGCGGCCCCATTCGTCACCGGCGCCGCAGCGCTTCTGGTCGCGCATGCCGCGCGCCGGCTCGCCCCGCTGTCGCCATTCGCACTGCGCGACATCCTCGTGCGGAGCGCGGCTCCGTTTGCGCCCGGCCCCGGCACCGAAGGGTGTGGCGTCGGCGTCCTCGATATCCCGGCGGCGCTCCGAGCTGCCGAGAGCTGGTCCCAAGTATTCGACGATGAGGTTGGAGAAGCCTCTGACCTTGGTCTCGGAGCCGACCGTCCCCAACCCATCTAGGAGAAACCCATGGCAAGCTGCGAAATCATTCTCGACGTCACCAACTACAAGGAGATCCCCAGTCGACCAACCAACGAAGACAAGGTCTTCGGTGATGCCTACTTTCACCAAAAGCTGCGGGATCACGAGTCCGCCAAGCGCGAGAACGAGACGAAGTTCTACTTTCTCGTGGCAGTGCGTTGGTTCCTCAAAGACTTCGCCAACTTCGAGTTGGGACACAAGAACGCGGATCCCGGCGATGCGACCAAGAAGCGAGCAGGACTTCACCTGCTCGACGACGTCAGGCGGGAGCTCTCGGCCGAGGAGGCTCCGCTAGCGGCGGAGGAATTTGCGGCCGCAGCGACCGCAGCCGCTGCGGCTGCGGCTGCGGCTGCGACGCCGCCTCAGGCGCCGCCCCCACCGGTCCCAGTGCCGGCCCGAGTCGAGGTGCAGGCACTCAACATCAGCGCTGCAAACAAAGCTCGCTTCCTCACCGTTTGTGGCCTGCTCATCGCTGACTCGCAGCTCGATGCTCTATGCGGCAAATCGAAAGAGATGCTCAGCGTTGCAGCGGGCGACGAGAAATTGGAGAACGTCAAGCCGCCGATCTACGTGGCGGCGTCGTTCAAGACCGCGCTCAATCGCGCACTGAACGAGTACAATACCCATCCGCTGCTGTTCACGAAGGTGTACTCGAGCCTGCGGGACAACTCGAAGGTGTCAGGCACTGCCAGTGACCACAGGTTCTTTGCGCGCCAGATCGCAGACATCGGTCGCGCGCTCGTGGCCGAGAGGGTGGATCCTGGTGACGCGCAGTTTCAGTCTCGCTTCGATCGCGCGCTGTCGGTCTCGCTCTCCGGCGCAGTCGAGGGCCGCGCTTCAACGATCGACATCGATCTGCCCGATCTCGAGGCCGGCACCGAGGCGGACATTCTCGTCGACAACGTCCGCGCGCTCTCGGCGATCTACTTCGCCGCGATGCTCGAGGAGATGAAGCTGTTTTCCGTGATGGACAAGGTGGTTGAGCAGTTCATGACCGGCGCGCTGCCGATCAAGCGATCGAGCGCCGGCGATCCACTCTATCGCTACCACCGCGAGGCGCCGCTGCGCATCAACGAGTTCGACCGCCGCGGTCTCTATGCTCGGTCGTTCGGCGTCGCTCAGGGCTCGGTCGACGAAGAAATGCCCAATCGCGAGTTCAATGACATGTGGATCCGCTTCTTGTCGGCGGTGAGTATCTACGGTCGCGAGCTCGACTCGACCGAGATGAAGCGAGTTTCACAGGAGCAGATTTTCAAGACCGCTCGGGACCTGGCGGTGAACCTCTCCTACCACGGCTATGGCCTCGCCCACTTTGCCGCCATCGAGCTGCAGGGGCTGATCAAGAACGTGAAGGACACGCTCTCGCACCCCGACGTTCTAGCGTCGTATGGCGTGCGTGACGTCTGGCAGCTGTGCGAGCGGGTTAGCAACATGTACCTGGGCGGTGCACCGAATGGCGTGCGGCATCGCACGATGGCGCAGGCTGGGGCGGCCATCATCCAGTGGCTCGCCATTTCTGGTCCGGCACTCGTCGGATCGTTCAGCAATCTCAACGTCGACGATGCGCTGCGCTCCAACGTCGAGCGCTGGCTTTCGGTCACCGGCACGCCGGATCAGCAGACCGAGAAGTACTCGGAGCCGGTCGCGCTCACCGCGCAACCAACCCTCCCAGGCTTCTCGCTGCCTAGTGGATTTGGCAACGACGCGATCCGCGATGCCCTCGCGCGCGTGAACCTTCCCACCACGCCGCAGGCATGAGGAGCTGTCATGATCCGCGCCGCTGAAATTGCCAAACAACGTCTGCGCATGGCCGCCCATCGTCTCGGGACTCAGGATCCTGTCCAGCACATTGGGGGTCTGCTCGATCGCACGTTCGATCTGCCTGTCGGCGACCCTCGCTACGGCAACAACTCCCTTTTGCCGGGACACCTACCGCTCGAGACTTCCTTCTCCGAAACCTCGCGCGACTCGCTCCGCATCGATATGGAGCCGCTCGGCCCACTGGTGACGCCGCATGCGCGCGTCCATGAGGTCAGCCGTGAGGCGCGCCGTCTGGTCTCGGGCCAGTATGGTGACGCGGCGCTGCGCTGGTTCGACGAGCGCAGTGAGCCCTTTCGAGGCAGTCGTCTGCATGGAGCCGCCAAATTCGGTGCCTGGTTCGGAGCCCAGTTCGACGCCGGCGGAGTCGGCGAGACGAAGGTCTACTACGAGCTCAGTCCGGACGGCCTCGACGAGCTGCCACCCACGCTGCGTCACGTCTGCCGTGTCGCACAGAGCTGCCTGCCACGTCTGGTGCCGATCTTTACCTCAATCTCGTGCAATCGCTCGCAGGGCAACCAGCGAGTGTACTTCTACCATGCCGCCGACCTGCGACTGCTCGACCTCGAGCCGCTCATGAATCAGCTCGGCGTGGGGCACCAGCTCCCCAGTCTGCTCACGGCGGTCGGGCTCATTCTCGGCGGCCGCTTCGTCCTCCCCGCCGGCTCCGTAGTGATCGCGCTCAGGGACACTGGAAAGGGCATCGAGATGAAGCTCGAGATCCTCCTGCCGCAGATCCCCGATCCCCCCCGCGAGATGCACTCGCTCATCCAGCTGCATATGTCGCAGCGTCCCGAGGCTCAGCGCTCTTTCCAGCAGTGGCTGTCGGCGATGACGCCTGAGGGGAACCGCTCGGCCGGTGACATGACGGTGCTGTCTGCGCGCGTCACGCCGAGTACCGGCGCGCGACTGACGCTCTACTTCCGGCCCTCGGGCTACGAGCAGACGTCCTCTCGCGTGCGCGAGCAGCCCAGCGTCATGCCGGGCCGTCCGTTCGATCCCTATGCCTACTCCTGAGGATTCATCATGCCGCACGACCCAGTGATCGAGAACGAGGTGCGCCAGGTGCTGGAGGCGAGTCCCGCCTTCCACGCGCTGTCCGTGGACGAACGTCGCGGGATCCTCGAGAGCACCACCAAGGTCGCCAGCAAGCTCGTGGAGCAAGAGCTGGCCCAGAAACCCCAGGCGCGCGCCCTCGCCGATCCGAGCCTTCCGGGTGGGCCCCTGCCTCCGGGCGGCGGGATGATGCCTGGCGGCTATCCGGGCGCGCCGGGAGGCACAGCGCCTGCAAAGTGGACACCCGACGAGCGCTTCCAGGCGGAGGCGACGGCTGCGGGCGTGACGCAGATGGCTCGCCTGGTGAAGGAAGTCGACTTTCCGGCCTTCGTCTCGAGCTTGGTCAAGGGCGTGTTCAATGCGGTGGTCGATGCGTCGATCCAGCAGATGAAGGCGTACGGAGAGCTCGTGAACTCGGTGGCGATGTCGCTCTCGGACTTCGTCGATCAGCACACGGACGTCGCCGAGGGGCAGAAGCACCTGGCCAAGAAGTACCCGAATATCTTCGAGATCACGAGCGGCAAGCTGCAGGTCAAGGACGACTACGACAGCGACTCGATGCCGAACTTTCAGGCCGAGCTCGGCACCGACGCGCCGATCGAGGATCTGAATGACGAGGACGCCCTACAGAAGCTGGTCGTGGCGGCTCGCACCGAAATTGCACGCGGCCGACAGCAGCTCCTGGCCACGACGATCCTGATGGGGATCAACCGCATCATCGTCACCGACGGCAGGATCAACGCCAAGGTGAGCTTCAACTTCGCAGCGTCGGACACCGTGCAGCGCCAGGGCGAGTACACGGAGTTCGAGAAGCAGGTGATGGAGGGCGAGATCACCACGACCGACATGCATGTGAAAGGTCGATTCGAACAGCCGATCGGCGTGAAGGTGTTCTCGCAGGGGTCCTCCGTCGGCGGACTCGAGGCCAATGCGGCGCTGTCGGGCGACGTGACCCTGCGCTTCAAGAGCGAGACATTTCCGCTCGAGAAGATGATGAACTCGACGCAGCTCTTTGCGCTCAACCAGGCGCAGAGTGGCGGGCGCGGGACGCCTGCTGCCGCGCAGTCGCCCGTAGCCGCGGCGCCCGGACCTGCTCCAGCCCCCGCACAGCAGCCCGCTCCGCCACCCGCACCTCAGTAGCCAACCCCGATGCCCACGCCCACCGACCAGCTCGCGCAGGTGCGCTCGGAGGTTCGCTCCATTCTGGAGGCGACTCCAGCGTTTCGCGCGATGTCGACGCCCGACCAGAGGGCTCTGGCGAATGCCATGGTGCGCGTGGGCACATATCTGGTCGACGCACCCGATGCAGTGGCGAGTGCACTTGCCGACCAAGCCAAGAGCACGGAGCCAGCTGAAGAGAAGAAGGACCCCGTCGGCGACATCGGCATGCGGCTTGCCGAAAAGCCGGGGCAGGTTGGCAAGGACTTCAAAGCGGGTGCGGTGCGCGAGGGTGTGGAGCAGTTCGGCGAGATGGTGAAGAAGGTCGATTTTCCGAACTTCGTCTCTGGGCTGGTCAATGGCGTGTTCAACGCGGTGGTCAAGGCGTCGATGGACCAGATGAAGGCGTATGGTGAGCTCCTGGCCGCTTGCGCCAAGACGGTCGACGATTTTGCACGCGACAACGTCAGCGACGCTCAAGCGCGCGATCACGTCGCAAGTCGATTTCCGTCCTCGGTGGTGGTCGACACCAGCGGCGACCAGGCACGGCTCAGGCCGCGACCCGGCGTCGAATCCGCGGAGCTGGAGCGCGCCTTCCCGAACATGAGTGTCGATCTCGACGACGACGAGAGCGAGGCGGCGCTCGTTCTGCAAACGAAGCTGCAGATCGCACGCGAGCGCCAGCAGCTCATGGCCACGATGGTGCTCCTCGGCATCAACCGCATCGTGGTGACGAACGGCCAGATCAACGCCAAGGTGGTGTTCGACATGCGCGCCGACGACAAGGCGGCACGAGCAGCCAAGGCGTCCTTGCACGACGAGCGTCGGAAAGACGAGCTCCACGCGCGGCACGACTTCACGGCCGCACCATGGGGAATCAACGCCGGAGTCGATGCGACGGCTCAGAGTCACATGGCGACCGTGGAGAGCTCGATCGACGACACCTCGGAGTCGAAGGCCGAGGTCAAAGCTCAGCTGACGGGTGAGGTCCAGCTCAAGTTCAAGTCCGAGACATTCCCGCTCGAGAAAATGGTCTCGTCGGGCGGACTCGCTCTACTCAACGCCCGCGCCGAGCCCCCCGGAGGCGCGGCTCGACCGGCGGCACCGCAGGCGCCGACCCCCGGGCAAGCCCCACCGCAACCCCAACCGGCGCCGATGCGCTGATCCAAGGAGCACGTCATGATCACCCAGAACAGTCTCGATCTCCTGCGTGGCGCCCCACTTGCGAAAGTCCGGGAGCATGTGCGCCAGATTCTCGAGGCCACGCCCTCGTTCAAGGTGCTCCAGGCGGGCGAGCGCAAGGACATCGCCAACTCGATGGTGAACGTCATGGCCTACCTGGTGCACCCATCGGGCGGGGACGAGTCGCTGAGCAAGGCGGCCGAGCGTCAGGACCGCGCCGACGTGGCTCGCGCTCTCGCGGAGACGGATCGGACCGACACGAAGTACGACGACAAGCAGTACCAGTCGAACATCCAGGCGCCGACTCTCCCGGCCTCGCGCGACCAGGTTGGCAACGAGATGCAAGGCGGGCTGGCGCGCAAGGCCGGTCAAGCCATGGCGCAAAATATCAAGGACGTCGACTTTCCCAAGTTCGTCTCGGGCCTGATCGAGGGCGTGTTCACCTCGATCGTGAATAGCTCGATCAAGCAGATGCACGAGTTTGGCAAGTACCTGCAGATGGTGGCGATGACGGTGAAGGACTTCGCGGCGGAGAACGTGCCGATGAACGAAGCTCGCGACAACCTTGCCGCCAAGTACCCGCAGGCGCTCGAGACGCAGGGCCAGGGCGCGAACAAACGTCTGCAGCGTCGGCCCGGCACCGACGACCAGAAGATGCCGAACTTCAAGGACCTCTTCGGTCTGGACAATGCCGACCCTGACGACGAGGACAGCGAGCTCGAGATCGTGCAGGCCCATCAGCTCACGATGGCGCGCCAGCGCCAGCAAATGCTGGCCACCATGGTGCTCATGGGCATCAACCGCATCGTAGTCACGGACGGCGAAATCAAGGCCAGCGTCGAGTTCAGCGTGACCAGCCACGAAGCCGCCTCGCGCGAGCTGACCGGGACCACGGCTGACACTCAGCGCCACTCGGACAGCCAGTTCGAGAGCGCGTACGAGTCCGAGTACGACCGCAGCTTCTGGGGGACCGACGGCAGCGGCAGCGGCTCGAATCGCAGTCGCTCGGCGACCAATGTTCGGGTCGCGAGTGCGACCAGCGGCCTCACCGAGAAGAGCGACGCCTACATGGACTCGAAGGCCAAACTGACCGGGTTCGTTCACGTCAAGTTCAAGAGCGAGACCTTCCCGCTCGAGAAGATGGCGAGCCAGGTCGAGTTCGACGCGGTGCAGGCGAACTCCAAGAGGCAGTGATGCACGCGGCCGCGGCAAACGTAAGCCCGAGCTCGCCGCGAGCGCCGGGCGACGCGCCGGAGTCGCGGTCGGCGTGGCTCGACGTCGATGGCAGCGAGCGCCTGCTGGCGCAGCACCTGTCGGCGGCGGTGCGTCGCTTCGGCACGGCGGTACTGGGGTTGGTCGATCTGCCGGCAATCGAGCAGGCGCGCCCGAGCAGCGCCGAGCTGGGCGTCGCGGCAGTACTGATGTGGGCCCGCCACGTGGATGAAGCCGGCCTGCTCGAGGTGGTCGACGCCCTCGCTGAGGGAATGGCGCACGGAACGCTGCCTCTGGCAATTCAGGGCCGTGCGGTGCAAAAGCTCATGCAATGGCGCCGGCGCCCCGACCGCTTCGTGGCCGAAGAACGGCGTGCGCTCTACGAGCGCGTGATCGGCGAGCTCGACGCGCGCATGGCCGACTTCGTCGAAGTGCTGGTCGACATTGGCCATTCGGGACCGCGCGATTCGATTCGCCACCTGCAGGTGCGCGCGGGCGTGATCGGGCGCGAGCTCGCCGCTGAGCTGAGTGCGCGGGCGACGGGCATTGCCGCATTTGCGGCTCGCGACATCGTGCAGCAGGTGCGCGACGCCCTCGCCGTGCTCACCGATCCTGACGTCGTGCAAGCGCTCGGTGGCGGAAGTCCGTGGATACTGGTGGCGCGGCACGCGCCGGGCCTCTTGCGGCGACCCGTGGACGCTCGGCGTGCCGTGACGCGGGCGATGGCGGGGCGTGAGCTCGTCGAGTGGCTCGCTGGCAACGTTGGAGCGCTCATGACGGGAACGGTCGCGCCCACCGCCGGACATCCCGTGGTGCGGGCTGCGCTCGCCTACGCACTGGAGGGCGCGTGAACGCACTCAGGTCTCGCGATGCGCGGTTTCGGCTCGTGCGTCGGTCCGTGCGGCGTGTTCTCGATGCAACCCCTGTGTTTGCCAAGGCTCCGCAGGAGATCCGGCGTGATCTGGCACAGAAGATGGTGACGGTCGCCATGATGGGCACCGATCTGGCTGCAGACGAAGAGGTGCAACGAGCGAAGGCGGCCGAGCGCCTGCCCGCCTTGACCGCATCCCAGGAGTTCGGCGACGCCACGCGCGCGGCCGGACGCACGTTCCGCGAGATCCGAGATGCCATCGACTTCCCCACCTACGTGCAGCAGCTGATCAGCGGTGTCTTCCAGGCCATCACACAGTCCAACCTTTCCCAGTTGACTGCAATCGGCGAGATGCTCGACGCGGTCTCGCGCACGGAGGACGAGTTCACGGCGGAGAACATCCGCGACGCCGACGTGATGGCATGGGCGGCCGGTCGGTTTCCTTTCTTGCGCATCCACGAGGGGACGCTCGAGGTGCGTGAGGACGTTGATCTGTCCGAGAAGGTGGCTGACCTCGCCGCTCAGCTCCGAGTGAGCGAGTCAGAGGTGTCGAGCCTCGACGAGAGCGACCTCATGGGGACCTTGGGGCCGCTCATCAGGCAGCGGATCGGGCGCGAACGTCAGCAGATGCTGGCGACCATGGTGCAAATGGGCTTGCAGCGGGTGGTGGTGGACGAAGGGCGACTTCACGCGTCGATGGACATGCGCGTCGACACGCGCAGCGCACAGAACACGCAGCAGGCTCGGCGCGAGGAGCTCGATATCGACTCCGGCGCCTCGGCCCAGATGGGCATGGGGATGTGGGGAGCGAGTGCGCATCTGAATGTCGGCTATAATCGTGTGCAAGCCGACACTTCGAGCACGAGCGAAGAGATTGCCACGCGAGCGGGCCTGCGCTCCAGCGTCGATCTGGCGTTTCGTACCGACCAGATCCCGCTCGATCGCATGGCAAGCCGCACCCAGCGGGCGCAGCTCGACGCGAATGCGCGCGTCCCAGCCACGGTGGCCGAGGGCGACGGCTCGATCCTCAGCACGGCGCCGACGCAGCCGACCTTGCCCACCCTGGAGCGGCGTCAAGCGAGCTCGTCGGACACCGAGCAGGCGAGAGAAGCGCGAGAGTCGGCTCAGCAAGAGGAGCTGCGGCAGCGCCAGCGCCGGGAACGAATCGAGGACGAGGAGCTGGCGCGGCAGCGAGCGCGAGAGGACGCCGAGCACGCCCAGACCCCAACGGATCAACAACGAACCCAGACCGAGACGCCGCAGACGCAGACCGAGACGCCGCAGACGCAGACCGAGACGCCGCCCGTCCAGAACCCGCCGCCCGCCTAGCCGCCCACCGAATCGAGGAAGACGATGGAAGAGTCCGAGCTCATCAGCCTGTTTGCCGAGCCGACGTGGAGCCAACTGGACGCGCGCCTCCGCGACGCCGTCCTGCGTGATCCGTCGAACGGGCCCCTCGTCGACGTCATTCGTTCGCCGCTCCTCACGCTGCGCCAGCTCTGGCAGGACGCCATCCCGACACTCGCCGGGGACCCGCTCGCCGCCGAGCGGCTCTGCGTTACGCTCCAAGCGGCATCCCCCGCCGCCGCGCTGGTTCCGATCGCGCTCAACGCGCTCGAAGAGAACAAGAACGGCGAGGTGCATCAGCCGGGGATGCTGCGGCTACGCTTGCTCGCCGTGCTCGTCTTGGCAGCGGCGCGCGCCCAGCGCGAACGGAGGCTGTCGCGCTTCGCGCTCCGAGTGATCGCCGGCCTCGCGCTGCAATGCGGTCCGGCCGAGCCGCTGGCGCGTCTCGAGCCATTCGGCGCGCCACCTCAGGCCTACGACAATCTCTTGCGCCTGAGCGTTCCTGCGAGCATTGCGGCCGGTCACGCCAGTCACGTGTACCGGCTCAGCCAGGAGACGGACCCCGTCGAGTGTGGCCGCTGGCGGTGCATTTTCGACGTCCTCGAGAACATCGTGAACATCGAGCGCATCGACAATATCGGGGACCTCGCAGATCTGCCGGATGTCAGCGCTGCGCCGGCTGCTACCTTGGCGTCGAACTTTCGGGACCCATCGAGCTCGAGCTGGTCGATCTCGCATGCCGATGGAATCCTCGCGGTCGAGTTGCGGCCGGACGGCACCATCGAGATCCGTGGCAGCTTCGACTGGTGGGAGCGGGGCACGCCGTTCCCCAAGGACGACGTGGCGGTGGTCGCCTTCACCGTGGACCACCGAACCGTGCTAGGCACTCTCACGGGGGAGTCAGCGGAGGAATCGACGGAGGGGTCGAGCGAAGAGTCGACGGAGGGGCCGAGCGAGCAGCGTCTGTTGGTCCAGTTCGGCGAAGGGGAGGCGGGCGCACGTGCCGAGGAGGTGCTGTGGGTCGGCTTCGTGGCGCAAGACCGAGTGGAGCGAGCCAACGCGCTCCTCACGCGCGCTCGCGCGCTCCTCGACCAAGTGAAGACCGTCGGCTGCGCTGCAGCCGAGAAGGACTTCGATTCAGCCGCCATCATCCCGCTCTACGACCCTGCGACGTGGCCCATCCTGGAAGCGCCGCCCCGTACCGCGACCAATCAGGTTGCGGGCGGCACCCAGATCGAGGGCAACCGGCGGCTCTCGGTGATCGTACTGCCGGTCGTAACGCCCGGTCGCGACGGGCAGGGCCCACCCTCGCTCGAAGAGCTGCGGAAGCAGCTCCAGGCGGTGGGTCGGCGCCTGGGTACCGAGCTCGAGGTGGTGACGCTCCCGTGGGTGGAGGACGCTGGCGCCGTCATTTCGTCGGTGCCGACCGGAGACGATGACCCGCGCCTGGGCGCGCTCCTCGAGGTGCTCTCGCGCGCGGCGGCACGCACACCGGGACGCGAGAACGCGCTCTGGCTGGCGGTGCTACCTGGGACGGGAGAGCTCAGCGTCGCCAGCACCGCAGACGCGGCGCGCGGCCTCGGCGTGGCCACTCAGCAGGGCCTATCACGCTGCGTTGCCCAGATGCTGGAGGAGCGGCAGGAGCGGGCCGCACCGGCCGCTCCAGCGTTGGTGGGGAGTGCCAGTCGGCTCGACGTCGCTCCTTACGGACCAGAGCTCGTGCTCGCTCGCTCCGAGGCCCGCCGGGTGCGCGCGAAGGCCTCCCGCCTGCGCGTCATTGGGCGTTTGTCCGGCAATGCGCTCGAGGTGCTCGATCCGCCGCGGGAGGAGGTGCGCGGCGCTGGCCGGGGTGCTCCCGTAGACACCGGTGTGGTGGCGGTCGCTCTGGATCGCGCCGGCGCCGAGCTCGCGCGCACGCCCGTCCGCGCGCACCGGACCGCCTCCCCCGCGACGTTCGCGGCGCTCCTTCCGATCTCCCCCGAGGTCGACCTGGTGGAGCTCCGGCGCGGCCGTTTGGTCCTTTCCCGCATCGAACGCGCCTCCGACATGCCGAGCGCAGCGCAGGTGGCCGGGCTCGAGGTCGGTCCGGACGGACGCGTGACGGTGACCTGGGTCGTCCCGAGTTCAGAGCGGCCGGTCTCGCTCATCGTCGAAATCAGTAGTCGCACTGAGGGTGACGACTGGGTACCGCTGACGACGCTCCACACCTGCGCCGAGCAGGAGGTGCTGCCGCTGTGGCGCACGGCGGGCGCTCGCCGAATGCGTCTCGTCACCTGCGACGGCTGGTCGGCAGTGGCGGGAGCCCCGAGGGACCTGCCGGAGGGAGTGGGCTTCGGGCCGGTGGTGATCCGTCGAGTCAATGAGCGGACACTCTGGGCTGATGTCCGAGCAGACGCCGAGGACGTTCGCTGGCTTCCGGAGGTGGGCCGCGACGAGGATCCCGACGATGAGGGGCGCCTCCATCTCGCGATGAATCCGGAAGGCCAAGTGCAACTTCGGGCCATGATCGAGAGCGAGTTCGTGGATTCCATCCAGCTGGGGACGAGAGATGTCTATCGTCGTCCTTGATCCTGGTCACGGCGGTCACGGCCTGGGCGCCTCGAGCGGCTCAGGACTCTGGAGCGCCTGCGGTCGCTGCGAGCGGGAGGTCACGCTGGCGGTGGCGCAGCGGGCAGCGGCGCGGCTGCGCGGGGCGGGTCGAACCTGCCTCCTGACTCGGGACGACGATCGCGCCATCACGCTTGCCGACCGTGCCGAGCTGGCTCGCCACCACGGCGCGAGCGCACTCGTGTCGATCCACGTCGATGGGAGTACCGGGACGAGCACGTGGGTGCACGAGTACGCGGGCGCGGAGAGCGAACGACTGGCGGGAACGCTCGCGTCGGCGCTGGGGGCCCAGCGTCGGTTCGGGCGTGCGCCTTTGGCGGTGATCGACCCACGTCGACTCGCCCCCGGCACCGCAGCCGCGCATGTCGAGCTCGGTGACGACCCTCGCCTCGGCGAGGCGGCGCACATCGATGGTCTCGCTGACGCCATCGTGCGCGCCATCGACGCGGCCGTGCCTCCGGGCTCGATGCCAGTGGTCCACCACACGGCGCAGAGTCACATCGACATCTGGCACGAGGTCCCGCTGGTCCCGCAGGTGACTGGCATGAGCTGCTGGGCTGCAGGTGCCGCGATGGTCATCGGCTGGCGCGACTCGATCGCCGTCGACCCCGGCGAGGTCGCGCGCGCTGCGGGGCGCTGGCAGGAGTATCGCGACGGGCTCGAGCCCGACAGCGTCGAGTCGTTCGCACGGACTTGGGGCCTCGTCGTCCGGCGCCCGGGCGCCCTCAGCGTTGCGGAGCTGCGTCAACTCCTGGTCGATCACGGCCCGCTTTGGGTGGGCGAGGCGTCGCCGGGCCTGCATGTGGTCGTCGTGTCGGGGCTGGTCGGCGACGGCAGCGACGAACGCACCGAGGTGCGCATCGCCGATCCGTGGCCAGTTGGGCGAGGGGAGCGCTATCGCCTCGGTGTGCGGCAGCTCTCGGCGAGCCACGAGGCAGCGTCGCGCGTGGCCGGCGCCCAGGCCGTCGTCTTGCACGCAGAGGGTCGAGGCCGCGGAGCGCGCTCGATCAGCGAAGGGACTACTTCGGCAGCTTCTTATAGATGGTCCGCACGTTGATTCCGAGGCGCGCCGCGGCGCGCGTGCGGTTGTGTCCCTCTGCGCGCAGCGCGGCGCGCACCAGCATCTCTTCGCAGGTGGCGGCCGCCTGGGCCAAGGACATGCCCTGATCCGAAACCAGCCGCCAGAGCTCCCCCTCGAGACCGAACGCCGCCGCCAGTGTGCCGCTCGTCGAGCGAAGGTCGTCGCTCGGTGCCGGGCAGCCGAGACCGAGGTCGTCGAGCTCGATCGCATCCGTCTCACCGAGCAACGCCGCTGCTTCGATGCGATGACGAAGCTCGCGCACGTTGCCGGGCCAGTCGTGTCTTTCGAGTGCGGCGCGCGCGGAGGTGGTGAGGCGCTTGTGGCTCAGGCCGATCTCCGCGAGGAAATGCTCGGCCAGCACGACGATGTCGGTGCGGCGCTCGCGCAGGGGTGGAATGGCGACGCGCACGACCTCGAGGCGGTAGAGGAGGTCTTCGCGGAATGCACCGCTGCGCACCCGGGCGTGCAGGTCCTGGTTGGTCGCCGCCACGACCCACGCCCGCGATGTCGCGCAGTGATCCGTCCCCACGGGTCGAAACTCTCCGCTCTCGAGAAAGCGCAGGAGCTTGGCCTGGGCACCGAGAGCCAGTGCGTCGACGTCGTCGAGGAACAACGTGCCTTGCTCTGCGGTGCGCACCAGTCCGTCTCGGGCTTGCGTGGCGCCCGTGAACGCGCCGCGGGTGTGTCCGAAGAGCTCAGCCTCGACGAGATTGTCGGGCAGCGCCGCGCACTGCACGACCACGAACGGCTTGCTCGCGCGACGTGAGCGCTCGTGTAGCGAGTGCGCCACCACGTCTTTGCCCGCGCCGGTCGGACCGGTGATGAGCGTAGTGCGCTCGGCCCGAGCGATCGCGTCGAGTCTTCGGTGGAGCGCCACGATAGGCGGAGACATCCCAACCACGGCACCAGCGTTGCAGATCGCGTCCAGCATCCAGTTTCCCTCGTCCAGCAGTTTCGTCGCCGGCTGACTCAATCACAATCACCCAAGTTGCTTTCGGACTAGAGGGAAAATGAGGTGCTCAGCGTTTCGTGAGTGGACTGAACGGCCGGCTCCGACCTCGGCTCCACCCACCGTTGCCCGAATGGGCATGGCCGAACGATCACGCGCGCGCCCTGCATGTCAGTCGCGCTGCGCCCGCTTCCCGTGCGCGCTGTCGTCGAGCGGCCTCCCAGGTTGAGCCCGGTCGACACGAGAACGTCACTCCCCGAGAAGTCTTCGACCGAGAAGCATGCCCGAGCGATCAGCCCCGTGCCCGCCGCGCCAGGTGCCGTGGGGCGTGGGCGATGCGCGATGATCGCTGTTTTCGTGGGTGCCCGTTTCGGCTCGGACCTTGCAGAGCATGCGGCGCAAGGAGACCGACCATGAGACCAACCATCATTCTGGACCCTGGGCACGGCGGCAGCGCGCCCGCTGGCAAGTCGACCCCCTACGGCGCCCCCCATGCATCGGGGCAGCACGAGAAGGTCGTCAACCTGGAGCTCGCGCGCCGCGTCATGGGCGCGCTCGGCGGACACGACGTGCGCCTCACCCGGACCGACGACCGGAACCTCTCGCTGGCCGCCCGCGCGGGCATGGCGCGCGCTTACGGAGGCGAGGCCCGTTTCGTTTCGCTTCACAGCAACTGGGGCTACCCAAGCTCCATCGGCACGCAGACGTGGGTGCACACGCACGCTTCGGGGAGCAGTCACCAGCTCGCCTCGAGTATCCAGGGCGAGATTGCTCGGCTGCCGGCGGGACCGCTCGGAGTTCAATCGGGCGACTTTGCCGTGCTCGACCCGGGAACGCTCGGACACGGCGCCGCGGCCTGCCTGGTCGAAGCTCAGCTCCCGAGCGATCGCATCGGCAATCCGCTCGTCCCAGCGTCGAGCGAGCTCGACGCCATCGCCCGCGCCATCGCCAACGGCATCCAGTCGATGGGGTACGGCGGCGCGCCTCAGCTGAGCGGTGCGAGGCCCTACGGTGGCGTCGACATCGTCATCGGTGCGCAGGGCTGGCGCGAGGCCCTCACTCGGGCCGTAGCGGCGGGGACGGCGTTCAGCCTCATCATCAGCGGCGGACGCATTGTCGGCTTTCTCAACGATGTCGTCTCAGAGGCCCGTCGTCGCGGCATCAACCTCCTAGACATGGGCCTGAGCGATGTTCGACGCTTGCTCGCTCTGGCGGAAGAGGCCGGTTCACACGTGCTCTCTGTCGTCCGGCAGTGGCTAGCGCCGCTGCTACCCTTTCCGTTCAGTCAGCTGCTCGAAGCACCCGGTAGTTACCCGGAGGCCCTGGCACTACCCGCGGTCGCGGTCGTCGCCATCGTTCTCATCGTTGCCTATGTCCTCTTCATGGTCGTCCGCACGGTCTTCGATTGGCTGACCGATCGAGAAATCCAGGAATCGGTGCAAACGTGTGTCAGTCGCGGCTACCGTCCCTCGCTGGAGCGTGGCCGCTCGCGGACTGACGGCCTCAGTTGGGATCAGAATCGCGGCTTCAACTCGAGCGGCGGCGATACCCTCGTTTTCACTTGCACGCCGCCCTGAATGGGTGGTCTCGGCCGGGATGCTGCAGCCTGCACCTTACCCGTTGCAGGCGCACCCCGGCGGCTGATGGCACGTCAGTTCGCGGTTGATACACGAGTCGCCGCAGGCCTTGCTCGCTTGACACACGGGTCCACACGCGCGCGCGCCGCCTTGGCTCCCGCCGGAACTTTCGAGCAAATCCGTGTCGCGCTCGCGAACCGGTGGCATCGGCCTCGATGGGAACGGCAACTTTACAACGACTGGGCAAGATCAAACCGCGTTCGAGTGCAACGTGCCCTAGCAGTGTGCTGGTCCTTCAGGGCTTTCGTGGCGCCAAGGCACCGCTAGCCACGTGTGTGATCACCCCTTGACGCAAACGACCTGCTTCAGGGTGTGCACGACGTCGACCAGGTCCGCCTGGGCGGCCATGACCGCGTCGATGTCCTTGTAGGCGCCGGGCGTTTCGTCGATGACCTCGGCGTCCTTCCGGCATTCGACGCCGGCCGTAGCCGCCACATGGTCCGCCACGGAAAAGGTTCGCTTCGCCTCGCCGCGGCTCATCTTGCGTCCAGCGCCGTGGCTGCAGGAACAGAACGAGTCCACGTTTCCCTTGCCGCGAACGATGAACGAGCGCGCGCCCATGCTGCCGGGAATGATGCCCAGGTCTCCCGCTCGGGCGCGGACGGCACCCTTCCTGGTCACCAGCACGTTCTCCCCGAAGTGGTGCTCTCTCGTGGCGTAGTTATGGTGGCAATTTACGGCCATTTCGTTGCAAGAAAATTCGGCACCGGGGAGTGCATTGTGGAGCGCGCGGACGGCGGCCTCCATCATGAGCGTCCGGTTCGATGCTGCGTAGGTCTGGGCCCAGTTGAGCGCTCGCCAGTAGTCGTCGAACAGGGCCGACCCCTCCGGAATGTAGGCCAGGTCCTTGTCCGGAAGCTGAATGAACCAGCGCTCCATGTCTCGCTTGGCGAGCTCGATGAAGTAGGAGCCGATGCGGTTGCCGACGCCGCGCGAGCCTGAGTGCAACATGAGCCAGACGCGATCTTCCTCATCCAGGCAGACCTCGACGAAGTGATTGCCGGTCCCGAGCGTGCCCAGGTGGTTTACGTCGTTCCCGCCAGCGAGCTTGGGGTGCTTCTGGCAGATCTCGGCGAACTCGGGCGCGAGGGCGCTCCAGGCGGCGGCGCCAGCGGGCTGGATGTCGTGCCACGCCCCACGGTCCCCGCGCCCGCCCTGGTGCGTCCTGCCGTGCGGGATCAGACGCTCGAGCTCCGAGCGGACCTTGGCCAGGCTATCCGGCAGGTCGCGCGAAGTCAGGCTCGTCCGCCGGGCGATCATCCCACAGCCCAAGTCGACCCCGACCGCCGCCGGTACGATCGCTCCTCGGGTCGCGATGACGCTCCCCACCGTGGCGCCCATGCCCCAGTGCACGTCTGGCATCACCGCCAAGTGCTGAAAGATGAACGGCAGCGAGGCCACGCGCTCGAGCTGCTCGAGCGCCGCCGTCTCGATCGTCATGTCGCCGACCCAGGCCTTGATGGGGGCGGCGCTCTCCGGCTTCCACGTCTTCATGAGGCCTGCTCCATAGCGCTCGAGCGAGCAACGTTCGAATCGAGGGCTCGGGAGCAGCTCGCGGACCAGGTTTTGGTCCGAGTCGGCTAGTTCGTGCTGCTCGGATGGTCGACTCGGTACTGGTCGTAAACCTGATGAAGCACCTGGCAGGTTGCCTGGGCTCCTTCGAGGCTGAGGTCGTCGAACCAGCGATCCGGCAGTTCGCTTTGTTGGAGCAGCGTCTTCAGTCCGGCATGCCACTTGCGGTCGAAGAATTTGTTGAGGACGGCGTTGACCGCCTTGTCTTGGCCGCGGTTCAACGCGACGCCGAGCAGGGCGCGAACGCCTTCCACGCAAATCGTCGCCCAGCCATCCATTTCGAATGGCTTGGCCACGTCGACATCGAACGTGGTTCCGAACTGTTGGTTCATCTGGACGCGATGCTGCTTCACCGCATCGACCGTCTCTCGGAGGTTCAGCGTGCGGGTGTCGGCTGCGAACACCATAGGCCCGCGCGCATCCTTGCGGATCGCTACCCGCACCGTTACTTGAGTGCTGCAAGGCATGTCCGGCATCAATGCCTGTCCGAACTGCTGGACGCCCCGAATGCGGATCGTGGGGGCGCAGTCGAGGCCACCCTCCGGGAAGAGCCATTTGTAAGTAGTGGCCACCTTGCCTTCTCCGAGTGGCTCCTCCTCCGTTTGCTGGACGATCGGTCCGAAGGTGGAGGTCAGCCCGGTCAGGTATCGGTCGAGCGGGACGCCCTTTTCGAGTTGATAGTCTTCGTAGGCGATGAGCGTCACCGTGCGCAGCGGAGGGGGCGCGAAGTTGACTTGGGCCAGCCCGGTGTCCTTCGAAAAGCAGGTCATCGACTCGATGTACGTCTCGCCGATGAGCGTCTCTACCCGATACGCCGGATCTGCAAGGCGTCCCTCTCGGTCGAGGCGGCCATGAGTGGCCCGGATGGTGGGGCTCTTGCGCTGACTGCAGACCGCCAGGACTTCCTTTTCCGTCATCCCGAGAGCCAGGCCAGCAACGAGCTCGGTCGAAGCTCGCGGTCGCGGCAGCGGCAGACTTGGGTCAGGCGCTACGGACGCTGACCTTGCCGATATGAAGCTGGGTTGGTCGAATGAGTCGTCTGTTGCTGGCGGGCGGTTCGGGGTTGAACTGGCAGAGGGCGCTCCCCCGTTGTGCTGAGTGTTGGAAGGTGCTGCCGCGGAACGCGCGGCCGCAGCTTTCCCGCCTCCGCCGGACCTCGAGCTCGAACTCGAGCTCGAGGTCGAGACCTGGAAGTGCACGACTCCGCAGCCAATGGAACCCAGGGCGGCGCCAGTCAGGGCCACGCACGTGAGGGCGCTTCGGAAACCTCGAACACCCCGTCTGTGGCGGCTCGCTGGTGACTCAGTGTGCATAGGACGCTCGTTACCCAATCCTCGGTTTCATCGCTATTTCCAGGCTCGGCTATTGTCGAACTACGCAGCGTGCCGGCTTGATCTGCGCGAGCCGAGGTGCAGTGAAACAATTGACTAATTGACCCCCTTCGCTGCGCCCCCGCACGCTCTGCTGGTCATGCATTCGTGCACGGGGTGGTTAGCCCTATCTGTGGTCCTTGGCTGGATACTGCTGCCCCTCGGCTGTAACGAGATCTTGGGAAACCTGCCTCCGGGAGCAATCGGCGGGGAAGGGGGGACGGGGGCTACGCAGGAGCTGCTAGCGGAGGGCAGGCAGGTCAGAAGCGGCAAATTTCGTGATTCGTTTGGTCCGAGATCGCCAGGCAGGTCACCAGCATGGAAGGCTACGTCCGAGCGGGCCTTCACGTCGCGAACCGCAGAATCCGAGGCCGCACTTCGGCGCTGTCGATCCCGGCGATCACGCGCCTTACGCCGTGACGACCGACTCTTTCAGCACCCTGCTAGGTCGCGTTTGCAGGTATCACCCCTCCGACGCTCAGGCTCTACCCGATTGAGACGCACGTCGCCGAGAAGCTGCACGCGTACACGATGCCGCGCCGACGACCGAACTCACGGGTTCGGTGCCGCTGTTTCGACCAGTCGACCGTTTGCTGCTCGTGCTCGCAGCAGCGCTGACCAGGACGTGGCGCGAATGCCTCATCCTCGTGAAGCCCGAGACCGTGCTGCGCCGTATCGAGAAGGTTTTCGGCTATTCTGGAAACGAAAGTCGCAGGGGAAGAAACCGATGGCTCGAATCTCGCCGGAGCTCATCGAGCCAATTCGTCGCATGGCTCGGGAGAATCGCCTGTGGGGCGCAGAGCGCATTCGCGGTGAGCTGCTCAAGCTCGGACTTCGCGTCGCGAAGCGAACGGTCCAGCGGTACACGAGCGTTGGCCTCAAGCCTGGCGATAGTCAGAGCTGGTCGACCTTCCTCCGGAACCACACCGTGTGGGCCTGCGACTCCTGCGGTACGATTGCTTCCTCCGTACAATCTTTGCATTCTTCATCGTAGACGGGCACGCCGAGCGCGTCGTGCACGTCGGCGTGACGAGAGCCCCAAAACGAGGAGTGGACTGCGCAGCGACTCCGCCAGGTGATGCCCTTCGAAGAATGCGCCCAGGTTCTCATCCGCGACCGTGGCGCGAAGTTCGGTGCCGACCTCGACCGGGTGGCGCACGGAGTCGGCATGCGCATGTGTTAGACTACCGTTCGCACACCGGACATGAACGCAGTGTGCGAGCGCTTCCTCGATAGTGTGCGGCGTGAGTGCCTCGATCACGTATTCATCCTGAGCGAGGCGCACCTCGAACACGTCCTGCGGGAGTACGCGATTTCGTGATTCAACGCCGCAAGACCTCATCAGGGGCTTGGTCAGCGTGTACCGGCTGCGCGTGAGCACGATTCGTACGCTCCGGGCAGAAGAGTCGTCGCGCTTCCCGTGCTCGGCGCCCTTCATCATGACCATCGCGTAGCGGCTCGAGTGCGAGCGGGCGAAGGAAGGCCTCCGGATGGGCGAAGTAGCCACGAGGGCCAGCGCATGAATCGGCTACTCCTCCAAAGGGCGGCAGGGGCGGGGCATGGGGCTGTGGAGATCCAGGTCCGGGCAAGGGTGCTTCTGTAGCGGCTCTGCGGGCGCGCGCGGGGTCCTGGGCCTGCGGCGCTTCATTTCTTGCAGGTGGATGCGGCACTGGGCCAATTCCATTCGGCAGCCTTCGGCAGCTACGCGATTTTGTTCGGCAACATCCGTCCAGCGAGTCGCGCTCGCGAACTTCAAGTAGCCATAGACCGCGAAGGCGACCCCGCCAATTACCAGGCAATTGCGGAGCGCTCGCTTGCGCTGATCACGCAGGCTCAAGGCCGCTCCACTTGGTACCTGCACAACGTCAGCTCCGAGCCGCACTGCTGCCCGTCACCGTTCTGACGCACGAAGTCCCTCATCGCGTCTAGCTCGAGACCACGAAGCCATAGAGCGCCGCCGCCCAACAAGAGGAAAATGGTAGCGGCGACGGCCAGCTGGCGATTGAGGCTCATCGAAGATGATGTTGGACAACAAGTGAAATATTTCAAGCAATTTCATCGCCGTGCTTCGTTCTAGTCGACGGATTTCGCGATCGTCCATGAGCTAACCCGTGATAGGGAGCAAATCATGAGGATTCGTAAACTCCTCCCCAGGCTAGCGCTCAGTCTCTTGGCTGCCAGCCTTTGCCTGAGCCCCTCGGCGGAAGGTCAATCGCCTTCTACGAACGATGTGCTCGGGTTCGAGTGTGGCAGCTGCTGGTCCCCTGACGCCGGCAGTGGCACGTTGACAGCCACGACGGATTCCTCGTTCGGCGCCAGCGCGCTACGCATCGGCGGCGCGGGCTATCGACGGATCAGGGGAGGGCCGCTTGCGGTTCCCACAGTGGCGGCGAACACAGTTCGACTGGATGTAAAGGTTGCGTCGCAAGCGAGCTCCTGGGAGGGGGTGGCCATCGTTCTCGCCGCGCCGTCGGTCGGCCTCTATTGGGTGGATCTTGGGCAAGCGACGCTCGCGGGCGCTCCGCTCAACCAGTTTGTAGAACTGCAATTTGTTCTTCAGGACTCTGTTCGCGCTGCACTCAGCTCGGGGGCGAGCGATTTGACTGTGAGAGTCGTGGTCAACGCGGACCGCGAAGTAACGGTCGACAACCTCCGCTTTCAGAATCCTGGCCCTCCCCCGCGACCGAACTACACCGACATCCCGGTGGACGTGGGGATGGACCCTGGCGCGTTTTGTACGGCGCATCCGCTCGAACTGCTCGACCTGAAGTCGGAATTTCAGGACGTATGGCGCGGCAACGAGGTCGCATCGGACGGAAAACTGGTTGGTCAACGGCCTAGCGTTGACCTCACGTTCGACGCGCCTGCGATTCCCAGTACCATCCATGCCTGGTACACGCCGGAGCCAAGTTGCGCCGGCGAACGGGTGCGTCTCCGCGCTCAGGAAGGTGCAGCCGACTGGCTGGCGTTGACGTCTCTCCCTGGACAGCAACGCCTGCCTGGCGACTTCAACCTCGTCGTGCTGAACAGCGTCAACGGGACGCAGTTCGCCGGCGGCGCGATTGCTGCTGGTGGGCAGGTGATGCTCGGGGGCTTCAGCATCAATCATGTGGCTCATCGACCCGTGGGATTGATTGCCAACGAAGCCCTCCTTTCATCGGGAAGCATCTTTGGCGGGGTATTGGCCCAGAACGCCGGCCCACATCAAACGACGAGCCTACAGGGTGGGGCTTGGCAGATTGGGAGTCCTGTTTCGTTGGGCGATGCGTTTGACCGACTCGAGAGGCTGAGCACCCGACTGAGAGCAAGGGGAGTGACGGGGTCCGCAACGTTGCAGTCGAGCACCTTAACCTTCTCAGGCGCCGAGCCCGATCTGAACGTCTTTCAGGTTTCGGCCGTCCTCGTGCGCGACGCGCGCAGCATCGTATTTTCCATTCCTGCCGGCAGCTCCGCTCTCGTGAGCATCGAGGGCACCGACGTCGTGATCGAAAATGCGGGAGTGTCGTTGGGGAGCGCTTCGGCGGAACGCGTCCTGTGGAACCTGAGCGAGGCACGAACCGCACGTATCGCCTCGATCGCGCTCCCGGGCAGCGTCCTCGCGCCGCTGGCCGCGGTGGCCTTCCCGTCGGGGCAGCTCGACGGAACCCTGGTAGCACGCACCCTCACAGGGGCGGGGGCCCTTCATCATCGTCCCTTGGACGCGACGTCCATCCTGGGGGGTGGCGGTGGGCTCTCACCAGTGGTTACCCTGACCCCCGAGCGCGCTCTCGAGCCCGGTTGCGAGTACGCATTTCAGCTCCACTGGGCGTCGACAAGCCAAACCTGTCTGCTTCCGCAGGATGACGTTCCCTTCCGGGTTGCCGAGCTTGGCAGTGACATCCCTGAAAGCGAGATCATTTCGCTGCGGAGGGACGCCGGGGGAAGAGTCAAACACCTTGCCGTCAGACCAGGCGTCAATACCAAGGTTGACGACTTCTGGGACAGGTATTCGATCGCACCCGATGAGCCATTCGTCGAAAGCGCACATGCCAAGCATGCGCCGGGGCATGACGACCAGCGTGTGTCGCACTTCGGACAAACGAGAGGCGGCTATCCGGTAGTTGGCGGTGGATACCAAGTCTGGAGAACCGAAGATGGGTTCGTTAGAAAGGTCTTCGGTGCTCTCAAGGATGACTTTGCTCGACCGGTCCCGCAGACACCCCTGGACGCTGCGGCGGCGCGAGGCCTGGCAGCCCAGACGCTCCAGCTCACTGTTGCGCCGTGGCAAACGGATCCCCTTCTATGGACTTCTCCGAGTGTTTCATACTTCTATGCACCGTCCCCTGCCGGCTACGTTCTAGTGGCCCAGGTCGATTTTAGAGGCTCAGGCACACCCTCCCCGTTCGTGGTTTGGCTGGATGCAGAGAATGGCCAGGTAGTCCTTGTCCACAGCGGGCTTGAGACGGTTTTTGATCCTATCGCCGACCAGCTCGTTGGCATGGAAGTATCGAGCGCAACGTTTCCGGGTCAAGATTCGAGCGGGAACGCCGTCTCGCTGGGGACGCAGCCCGTCACCGCGGCCAGGTATCGTGACGCTGCCGATGCGGAACACCTCTACCTGCTTACAGGTGACTTCAGGCCGCGCGTTTCGTCAGGAGGGCTCAACATGCAGGGGCCAGCCGCACCGGGAGTCTGGGTCCGCCACTCGGCGGACGAGCACGATTTCATCGAGGACATGAACGGCGATGCAGTCTTCTCCGCCTCAGACTCGGAGGAGGTCCAAGTTGCAAGCACTGCCTATTGGGCAGCCACGGAAACGTTCTCGTTTCTGCATCAGTTGTCGTTGGAGTTCGACGGCCAGCCCTGGCACGGAGCTGATGGATACGGTGAGGCCTACGCGGAGATCATTTCTCTAGACCCTATTGAGGATTCGGACACTCCCAACCAGGCGTTCGCCGGCTGGGCTTCCTCGATCCTACCGCCAAACGCTCCACCGATGCGCCAGGGCCAGTTCCCGGAGGCCGCAAAGATGGAACTCTACATGATCCCCGCCGAAAGCGGGACCAGGTTGGTCACGCCGGAGGTCATGGCACACGAGATCGGCCATGCAATGTTCGCCGCCGTTCATCTGCGGAGTGGCCTTCCGCACGGCGTGTACTCGGGACAACGAGGGGCTATCAGTGAGGGTGTTGCTGACCTGGTCGCGATGGCGACAAAAGAGCGCCGGTTTACGTCCCCCGCATCTCCAGAGTGGTGGAAGCTACCCGAAGTGCAGCGGGATCTGGCCGTTCCCGAATCCTTCCAGTATCCATCCTACGTTGGCAGTACGTTGTACGGAATGCCGGATTCGCCGACGGTTGGTACGTGCGACGGCAACCAGGACAGCAGCACCTACAACGACCTCTGTCACGTCCACACGAACTCCACCGTCGTTGGCCACTGGGCTTACCTGCTGGCTCGCGGTAACGGAGTGGTGGGGCGCTGCAACACGCTGATGGATCCCCTGGCACCGACTCCCGCAGACTCGGTGCGGCTGGCGATCCAAATTGCGATGGACGCCTGGCAACTCCTTGACGACTCGGATGGCTTCCTGGAGTTCGCCGAGCTCACCTACTCCCTCGCCCAGGACCGGTATGCCGCGAACCCCCGCATCGCGAACGCGGTTGCCACTGCCTGGTACCTAGTGGGAGTCAACGTCTTCGCGCCAGACGAGCCCCTGAATGGCGGCACCGGTGTAGACGCCTTCCAGAATCAGCTGGCAGCTGGCCTCCCTCCACGCAGTGGCAACCCAACTGGGTACGAGGTCTACGTTTCGACCGACGAAACGTTTCCACCGGCGAACGATCAGACGCGGTTCTACCAGGCCGACACGCTCGGGCCCTCTCCGGATGGGCTGGGCACACTCTTGGTCGAGGATGCCTTCCTCGATGCAGGCCGAACCTACTACTGGAAGGTGGTCCCCGAAGGTGAGGATCCAGAGGAATGCAGCTTCGGCACTTGGACCTTCGAGACATCTCCGCTGGATATCGAGCTCCACAAGCCAACCGAAACGCACTCGTCCGGCGCCCTGATGACGGATTTTCTGGGACTGATTCGCATTCAAGCCATCCCAGGCGCGGAGAGGTATCGCCTTGTCCTGAGCGAAGAAAAAGTTGTGTCGGATGGCTGCGAAGGAGCCGACTCGTTCGAACGTACACCCGCACTGGGTTCCGGGAATTTCAACGACGTGTACCTCGGCGATTCCTTCGACCAAGGACAGGGAGTGCCCGTCTATCCTCAGGACGGCCGCTACGATGGCAAGCCGGAAAAGCTCGTCGCATTCCAGGATATCGAGCTGGATCAGAATTACTACCTGTACGTGCGCGCGGAAAAGGGAGAGCAGGTTGGCACGTGCACTGAATTCCGCATTCGGAAACCGGACCTAGGATCCTTCGCGCGTATTCGTCCGACGTCGCCGTGGGCGAGCGGGCAGGGTGACATCACGCAAGTCGGCGTCAACCTGGACCGGGTGCCCGCAGCGTCAACCGATGATGATGCGTTTGTATTCACCCCGGCGTCCGGTGCCGTGAGCTACCGACTGGAGGTGAGGTCCTGGTACTACCCCGAAGAGGATCTCTTTGACTCGGCCGCGGTGCTGTACGACGAAGAGCGGGACGCTGGCGACCCATGCCTGGACGAGGTCAGCGAAGGGGACGAAATCGCCTGGCGTTTCGACGGTGACTGCGGGGGAACCAATGGGCTTCTCGGTTGGGTGGCCGAACGTTCTGAGCCCGTCCATTGGCGAGTATTCGCCATGAACACCGACGGTATCGAACGCCAGGCGGGAACCGATGGCGGATCAGCATCGGAAGAGGCGGACTTTGCGTTTCAGATTGAGTACCTCCCTCCAGGGCCGGACGAGATCAGTCTCGAGGACGGGGACTGGATCCGCCTACGGTTTGAGAAAACGGGCGACTCCCCCAGGTCGCCGGAACCGCGCGGCCAGGGCTCGTTGGAACCAGGCTACAGCGAAGTTACCCCGCTCGGCGAAGACGAGGCTTGGGTTATCGAGTACGACGTGGACGTGTGGGCCGACGACGGCGGTGGAATTTCTTCGTTCTTTAACATCGAGGTCGCGAGGGAGAGGATCCCTCTGGCCAACTCGGTGTACGTAGCCGTCTGGGCTGACGACGACGTGTCTAGTCGCTCGGAGGTGTTGCTCGATGCGACGCGGCGAACGGATCCCGCCCACCGGGTTGACTACAATTCAGCCGACCCCGACAGTCACAGGTTCAACATACTCCTGTTGCCGTACGCCCACGGGGTTGCGTTGCACCCGACCGTGCTGAGGGTCTTCCCTCATCTCCGGACTCCCGCGCCCCCTGAGCCACCCGAGCCCGAGCCCGACCCAGAACTCGAGTGCTGGGATCCGAACGATCCCCCGAAGGCAGTGGTCCCTTTCCCCACCTACTCACTACCTGGCCTCATCGAAGCAGGAACCTTCCCCTTCTACGGTGAGTTCGATGTCGAGCTACCACTGGTAGACGAGGACGACACGCAATCTTTCACCTCATTCAACGCACTTTGCCTGGCGTTGATCAACCCCGCAGAGAACCACGACATCGTCAATCTCAGCGTCAGGCCATTCGAGGCCTCGCACGATCTTCCCGGAAGTACGGGTTGGCAGGTCTATGCGACGCGGTCGATCGACTCTGCCTCTGGCCATCCGGCTACCGGCGGGTTCAGCTTACTTTACGACAGCGAAAGCGAGACCAGCATCAACCCCCAGAAACTCTATCCCTGTTCCACGGGCTGCTTCCGAGACCCCAATCAGGGTCCCGCGCATCTCGCAAGGCTCTACACAATAGGGACTCTCGTCCTACCCTACCAAGACTGTGGCGGACAGCGCGTCTATGCGCAGGTTGGACCCGAACATGTGGCCATCTCCAGCTACTATAACCCGCTGGACCAACAGAAGTGCGGCCAGTAGCTGTCCTCTCCTCCACAATGGGACTACTTCTGATCCTGGCCAGTTGGGCCTGCACGGACCCCGCGCCCGTGGAAAGAAGCAAGGCCCTGGCCACTGAACGCTTCCGCGCGCTTGTGCACACGTACGCGGTTGGCCGCCGGTTTCTGGCTGACCCATCGGCTCCCCGCCAGCCGTTGCCGCTTGACGGATGGGGAACTCGGATGGTGCCGGAGACGGCCGGCAACGGGGCGAGCCTGCTCCGCTCTGCCGGGAACGATCGGCGGATGAATACCCAGGACGACATCGTCGTCCGCCTAGCACGCAGCCTGGAGCCAGCAGGTCCGAGTGGGTACGCGCGACCCGAACGAGCGCGACGGGCACGCGCAGATCAGATACCCTGACGGGTCATGGCATCACGGCATTGGGGCACGGCTTCGCTCGGTGCATCAGCCATGGCAGCACTCACGGCCTGCGGCCTGCTCGATGCTGGTGAGGACGCGCTGCCGACGCGCCTACGGTGGGTGCTCGTCGATACACTGGACGACTTCATTCTAGTTCGGTTTGACGATCCGAGGCGACCTGAGGCGCAGGTCTATCCTGCCCTCCAGCGCTGCTGCTCATGGACTCCGGATGGTAAGACCTTTCTTGCCCGCGCTGAGTCGCCGGACGTCCCCCTCCTGGGCACCACGCCCGAGTGGAGCCTCTCCCCGCTGCCCGCTCCGGAAGCATACGACAGGACCTATTTCATCGACGCGACCCGCTTCCTGGCGCACGTTTCCCCAGCCCCCGGTACCTCCGAGTGGCTGGTCCGCGACATCGACGGGAACTCCGTGGCGCGCTTCGGCCAAGACGCAACCCTCCTCACGCAGTCGGGCAGTGGGGCAATCGCGTTTCTCGAGAACGAGGTCCTCACCCTCGTCCGCCCGGGATTCGCCACGACGACGCTGGCTACGCCGGCGTTGGCTCCTGAAAGAATCCAGCTACGGTACGATGACACCGGAACGTCCGTCCTGATTGCCACGTGGGCTGAGGACACGATCAATCTCAGCCCCCTGCCCGACTTCGTGGCACATGTCGAAACGTCAGTCGCAGGGGGCTGCCAAGCTGGGGAAGCTGCCTGTCATCCAATGGTCATGGATGCTGCGCCTCTGGCAGGAACGGACTTCCTCGTAGCGCGGGCCGACACTGCAACCGAGGGAGTCCTTTTCATCGCTCCGCTCCAACGGACGGTGACGCTGGTGCCTGAAACGCACAGCGAAGGCGTGATTGCTGCATGGCAGCTCGAGAATGGCGACGGATGGTTCGATGGTCCCACGGGGCGTGCGCGTCGCGTCGTCGGAGGGCCGGGAGAAGGCGTCTGGGCGGTGGAAGAAAGAAATGTGCGCGACGCTGCATCCGACTGGAGGCGAATAGCCGAGGGCGAAGCGGCCACGGTCGAGCCGCTGCACGTCGACTTCGACTTGCTTTGGCTGCGCTCAGGGGACGACCTTGGGGCTCTCGACCTATCCCGCGGAGGGGAGCCAAACTGGCTTGGTCCAACCGCCGACTGGATTCCGGGTCCGCGTCGACTGTCGCTGCTATTCGAGGCGGATTCGCCAGTGCTACCTTGCGGGGAGCCTTGTCGGTACGTTGCATACCTGGATCCGAGCGACGCGGCTGCGCCCGTCCTCCGCGGTAACATGGATGCGCTCGGGTTGAGCGGCTTCGCTTGGACTCCCGACGAAAGTGGCCTCCTCCTGCTATCTGAGGGGTCGCTTTTCTACCATGCGTTTGCAGCAAGGGATGAGCGGCTTCCGCTCGCCCGCGTGTCGCGCGAAGCAATCATTCGAGTACCGCCGGCCTGGTGGTAAGTCCTCGCCTGCACCCGTATTGACCGCGGCCTGAGCGGACGTGCAGCCGCCACCAATCAGCCGAGCGCCGCGCTCGTGGCATGCAAGAGGTAGTCGCTCGGGTCGACGTAAGTCCTCGCCCGCGCCCACATTGACTGCGGGCTGAGCGGACGCGCAACGACCCGCCGATCGATCAGCTGATTTCGTGCGGCAGCGGGATTTCCCCGCCGCTGAGCGCTGCGCGCGTCGCCTTCTGCAGGTAGTCGTTCGGGTCGACACCAGCGAGCTTGGCGCTCTCGATCAGGCTGTAGAAGAGCGCAGCTGCGGAAAACGCCGCATCGTGATCGCCGGGATCGGCTGATGGTGATCACTCGGATCGGCGCATCGTGATCGCGCGGATCGGCATCGTGATCACCTGGATCGCCATCGTGATCACCCAGATCGGCGTCGTGATCAGCTGAAAAGGGCCCTCGCTGAGGGGGCACTTATCGAAGCGCTCGAGGTCGTGGCGGCGGAGTGAGCCCTGGTGCACCCGGGGCCATGCCCACCGAGAGATTGTCGATGCAGAAGGTCCGAGAAATTCTTCGCCAGAAGTGGCAGCTAGGGCGGTCGCATCGCGCGATCGCCAGGTCAGTCGGCGTGAGTGCCGGCGTCGTGGGTCTGGCGCTGACGCGTGCTAGCGGCGCGGGTCGGCGTGGGGCCAGGTGCGAGTCATGCATCCGCTCCATTGCCTGAAGTGAAGTTCCCCTGATTTCGTGGACAGCCCAACAGGAGAGTATCCTCCGTGGAGCGGACCATGAGCAAGGAAGTCAAAGTGCGACGCCGACACAGCGTCGAGTTCAAGAAGGAAGCCGTCCGGCAGCTGGAAACACGC
>Ga0315910_10000619_pt1 | contig 34822 bp, 34 predicted proteins | sample EdamamesoilMG_FD_204470 | JGI IMG/M metagenome (GOLD analysis project Ga0315910, IMG submission 204470) | Garden soil microbial communities collected in Santa Monica, California, United States - Edamame soil | ecosystem: Environmental > Terrestrial > Soil > Garden | place: USA: California...
GCACCGCCAATTGACGTTCTCGGTCCTGAATTTGCCGCATAAGGTCATCCAGCATATTCATTAAATCTGGAGCGCGAGCAGCAACCCCATCTAATAGACCCTCGGGACCACCCTGTGCCGGCGCACGCTCGAAGTTGAACTCTCCTTTGTTCAAATTTGCCATATCAGTCAATCGCTTGCCTAAGGCATCAAGGCGTATGACATGGGCATTCATCAACCCCACACGGCTGGCCAATGCATCTAGTTTTTCTTGAAGTTGCTGTTTGGTGGCAAGCACCTGAGAACGCTGGACCTCCAGAGTCTGGCCCCACTCTAAAACTTGCGCTGCTGGCTCATTTAAGAGACCGCGCGAACCCAAACCCATCCCGGCAAAAAAGGCACCGCCCACCACGATCAGGACTGCCGAAATCGCCACCGTCAACGCCAACGGGCGGGTCAGCTCGATTTGGCGAGCCCGGCCGATGCGCTTCGAAAATACGATGACATTCATGCGATCATGACCTCGCCCTATGGGCGCTCATTTAAACCCTACGGTTACCTGCATGAAGTTCCACCCGGCTAGCCCGACCCTGGCCCACCTGAGCTACAGAACTTATGGTTGTTGTATACAACTTGGTAACCCCGCTATCGTGGCCGCTCCTCACACTTTGGGTTAGGAGCACCCTTAGACCGGTGGCTTTGCGTCCCTAACTTTCGTCAGGTTTGCCCTTAACAGTCGGCCGCACTATGCAGAACGGCGTGCCGGAAGATCAAGTACCAGCAGTCTTAGGAGTCGGCCAAAGGCGCCGCAACTAAAGTTATGTCGGATAAATTGCGTGCATTCTCTGATGGCTTGGGACCGCGAATCGCTGCCCTCGAGGCACGCGCAAAAGCGGTCCTCGCGCTCAGTGACAAGGTGCGCTTAGCGCTGCCCGGCCCCGAAAAAAACCATGTTTTGTCAGCAAGTTATCGCGAAGATACCCTCATCATCAGCACGGACTCGGCAGCCTGGTGCGGCCATATTCGTTATCAAGAAAACACACTGCGGGAACGCTTGATCGCCGCCGGTGAGAAGTCGTTCACAGTATTGAAAGTTCGCGTCGGTCGACCTTAATTCGTTGCCTTGTTGCGACGCGATTTGCGCAAGCGCCCCAACACGGGGCAAAAACCAATTCATTATTAAGCAGCTGCGGCAGCTTCTATATATGAGATGGGTGAAGCTTCTTCGTCTTCGAAACTCACCTCTTCCCATGCCGCCTTATCGGCGAGCAGCGTGCGCAGCAATGTATTGTTGAGTCCGTGGCCGGACTTATAGCCGGCGAATTCACCGATGATGCTGTAACCGAACAAATACAGGTCGCCGATAGCGTCGAGAATTTTATGCTTTACGAACTCGTCTTCGTAACGCAATCCGTCTTCGTTCATGATTCGATAGTCATCCAGCACGATCGCATTATCGAGCGTGCCGCCCAGCGCCAGATTGCGCGACCGCATGTATTCCACGTCGCGCATGAAACAGAAGGTCCGCGCCCGGCTAATTTCCTTTAAGTACGCCGTCGTCGAAAAATCCATCGACGCAAATTGTCCGTGTCTCTTAAACACCGGATGATCGAACTCTATTTCGAAATTGATACGGAAGCCGTCGAAGGGCTTAAATTCAGCCCATTTGTCGCCTTCTTCGACGCGCACGGTTTTCAATACGCGCGCAAATCGCTTTGCTGCGTTTTGCTCTTCGATTCCTGCCGACTGCAACAGAAAAACAAACGGACCCGCACTGCCGTCCATGATCGGCACTTCCGGTGCGGACAAATCTACAAACGCGTTGTCGATGCCCAGACCCGCAAAAGCCGACAACAAATGTTCGACGGTCGACACGCGCACATTGCCATTCATCAACGATGTGCCCAATGTCGTCTCGCCAACGTTCTCCGCGCGCGCATACACCGGAGTGGGTTGAGCAAGGTCGGTGCGATAGAACACGATGCCGGTATTCACCGGCGCCGGCCGCAGCACCATCAACACCTTTTTGCCCGAATGCAAACCGATGCCGGTGGCCCGAATGACGCTTTTTAACGTGCGCTGACGCAACTGATCGCTCCCAAACTTGACCGAGCCCGAACAATGACGGACAGGGTCCATCGCCGCTCTGGGGCGCTACATGTACTGCCTAGCATACCCCAGACCCGCCGATTTCGACCCTTCGCCCGACGACCTCGTTCCGCCAGTTAATCAGCTTGCCGCCGCAAAAAGGCCGGGATATCCAGTAACGCTTCATCGGCAGCGGAAATACCGTCCCCCACCGCGCGACGCGCGACTGCCGGTTCACGCACGGCTTGTTCACGCTGATTGCGGATGTACGTTGGGACGCTGAGTTGATCCAGTGTCGGAACCTGGCGGGGCTGCTGCGGACGGCCGCCGGCTACGGCGGTCATGCGGCGAACATCCGGTTGCGGCTGACTGATCTCTTCTTCGCGGCCAATACCCGTTGCGACGACCGTAACGCGAATTTCCTCGCGCATTTCCGGATCGATGACGCAGCCGACGACCACATTGGCGTCTTCGGAAGCGTACTTCTTCACCGTATCGCCAACCGTGCTGAACTCGCTGGTGCGAAGATCCGGTCCGGCGGTAACGTTGATCAGTAGACCGTGTGCGCCGTTGAGGTTCACATCCTCGAGCAACGGACTCGATACGGCTGCCTCGGCCGCTTCGCGAGCACGATTCTCACCGCGTGCCGAACCCGAACCCATCATCGCCATGCCGGTCTCCGCCATTACGGTGCGGACGTCGGCAAAGTCGACGTTGATCATGCCCGGTCGCGTGATGAGCTCGGCGATGCCCTGCACGGCGCCTTGCAGCACTTGATTGGCTGCTTTGAATGCATCTAGCAAGGTGACATCGCCACCCAGCACCGTCAGCAACTTTTGGTTGGGAATAGTGATCAGCGAATCGACGTGCTTCTCGAGCTCGCTCATACCGTGATGAGCAATATTGCGACGCTTACTGCCTTCCATATCGAAGGGCCGAGTAACGACGGCGACAGTAAGAATTCCCAATTCCTTTGCGATCTGCGCTACCACCGGCGCGGCGCCCGTTCCCGTACCGCCACCCATACCTGCGGTAATGAACAGCATGTCAGATCCTTCGATCAATTCGATGATGCGATCGCGATCTTCCATGGCGGCTTGCCGGCCGACTTCCGGATCGGCGCCTGCACCCAAGCCTTTGGTGATGTTGCAGCCGATCTGCAATCCCATTTTCACTTTGGCGTGCTTGATGGCTTGCGCGTCGGTGTTGATACATGCGAAATCAACGCCTTCGATGCCGGCTTGCACCATATGCGCAACAGCGTTGCCGCCGCCGCCGCCGACGCCGATGACTTTGATAACGGCCCCTTGGTTTTCTGCATCTGCGAGTACAAACATGGTTAGTCCCCTCTATCAGCGAATTGAAAACAAATTCAAAAAACAGAACTTCAACATTGAATACCGAAACTTGTGCTTAAAAATTCCCTTGGAACCACGCTCTCATGCGATCCCACACGTTGCGCGCGTTGTTCCCCAACGGCGATTCGCGCTGCCCGCGCAAGAAATTCTCGCGGCCGTATAACAGCAACCCAACGCCCGTCGCGTGAATTGGATTGCGGACCACTTCCACCAACCCGGTGACATGCTGCGGTGTACCGAGGCGCACAGGCATGTGAAACACTTCTTCGGCGAGTTCGACGGCACCTTCCATTTTTGCGCTGCCGCCGGTCAGCACGACGCCCGCCGCAATCACTTCCTCGAAGCCCGACCGCCGCAATTCTTCTCTAATCAAACCGAACAACTCTTCGTAACGCGGCTCAACGACTTCGGCCAGCGTTTGGCGCGCCAAGCGCCGCGGTGGGCGATCGCCCACACTCGGCACCTCGATGGTTTCGTCTGTGTTGGCCAGTTGCGAAAGTGCGCAGGCGAACTTCATCTTGATTTCTTCGGCGTGGTGCGTCGGCGTACGCAAGCTAACCGCAATGTCGTTGGTCACCTGATCGCCGGCTATCGGAATCACTGCTGTGTGACGAATCGCGCCGCCAGAAAACACCGCGATATCGGTGGTGCCGCCACCGATATCCACCAAGCACACGCCAAGCTCTTTCTCATCGTCGGTGAGCACTGCATGGCTCGATGCCAGTTGCTCGAGGACGATGTCTTCGACCGCGAGACCGCAGCGCTGCACGCACTTGACGATGTTCTGCGCCGCGCTATCCGCCCCGGTAACGATGTGCACTTTGGCTTCGAGACGCACGCCCGACATGCCGATGGGCTCGCGAATGCCTTCCTGGTTATCGATGATGAATTCCTGTGGCAGGATGTGCAGAATCTTTTGGTCTGCCGGAATCGCCACCGCACGCGCCGCATCGATCACGCGATCCACGTCCTCGTGCGTAACTTCTTTGTTGCGAATCGCAACGATGCCGTGCGAATTCAAACTGCGCACGTGGCTGCCGGCAATACCGGCGTACACAGCATGCACTTCGCAGCCGGCCATTAACTCGGCCTCCTCCACCGCGCGCTGAATCGATTGCACAGTGGATTCGATATTTACGACCACGCCTTTCTTCAGGCCGCGAGACGGGTGCGAGCCGATGCCGATCACTTCGATCTGCCGGTCGGCGGTCATTTCGCCGACGATGGCTACCACCTTCGACGTTCCTATATCGAGGCCGACAACCAAATTGCGTTCTATTTTTCTTGCCATTTTAAATGTCGTTCCGATCTTGAGTAGACGCGCGCGCCACCGCGACTCGCGCGCGACCGTCGTTCTGTTCGTCCGCAGGTGATTTGCCGGGCAACCAACCCACGGCAAACCCATTGCTGTAGCGCATATCCACGTATGCAACGTTGTCGGCTTGTGAGGCGATTACGGGACTTGCGGCGCGAATAAATCGCTCCAGTCGCTCCTCGATATCCAAGCGCCCCAAACGCACGGCGACACCGCCGCTATTAGCAACCGTGCTCTGCGCGCTGGTTACGGCTAGTTCCCACGCACCGCGCGGATCCAACGAGACGCGCGCCAACCGCAACCCAACGCTGGTCAAGCGCGGGTAGGTGTCCAAATACAATCGCGCGACTTGCGTTTCTGTGCCGTCCGGTCCGTCGAGGCGCGGCAACTCGGCAGGAATAAAGCGCGCTTCTTTCAAGAACAGCTCGCCGCGCGAGTTAAGCAGACCGCGATCGCCCCAGCGGGCGCCGGGAATTTGCTCGCTCACGAACACGGCGACGCCTCCCGGCCAACTGCGTTCCACACGCGCGCGGTCCACCCAGGGAATCGATTCCACCGCTGCTTTGATTTTGTCGAGTTCCACCGACACGAAGCCTGTATGCGTGAACGGCAACACGGCCTGCTCGACTTGCAGCGGCGAGACGCGGTGGAATTGGCCAGCCACCTCGACGCGTTGCACCGGTCGATCGAGCAACGCGAGCACGATCCAAGACAGCAGCAGCGCGCCCGCCACCGACCCGCACGCGATCAATACGCGCTTGTTTTGCAAAAGCGCGACAAAGCTCGGCGATTCGTTTTCACGCCGCGCTTCGCTCGCCAATTTTTTGCGCTTACCTAACAACGTCAACTCCGAAAACTAGTTTCCAGAATCCGCCATACCAACTCATCAAATTCGATGCCCAGCGCACGAGCTGCCTTCGGCACAAGCGAATGGCTGGTCATGCCCGGCGCAGTGTTCACTTCTAGCAAGTAGTTATTGCCTTGCTTGTCGCGCATCACGTCTACGCGCCCCCAGCCGGAACACCCCGCGGTTATGAAAGCGCTGCGCGCCAACTCTTGCATTTGCTCTTCCGCCGCGCCCTGCAAACCCGGACAAATGTACTGCGTGTCCTCGGCGACGTACTTCGCGTGATAGTCGTAGTACTCGCCTTTCGGTACGATGCGGATCGTCGGCAGCACCTGCTCGCCCAGAATGCCGACCGTGAATTCGTCGCCTTGAATCAATTGCTCAACGAGCAGCTCGCCGGGATATTTCGTCGCCAAATCGATCGCGGCCTGCAAATCCTCTTCTCGAAACACACGCGTCACACCGACGCTTGAGCCCTCGCACGACGGCTTGACGATCACAGGCAATCCCAGCGAACGTATTGCAGCTTGCACGTCCGCTGACTTTGCAAGACGCACATAGCGCGGCGTCGACAGTCCCAACGAAAGCCATACTTGCTTGGTGCGAATCTTGTCCATGGAGAGCGCCGAGCCTAGAACATCCGAACCGGTGTAAGGCACCTGCATGGCATCGAGCATGCCTTGCACCACGCCGTTTTCGCCTTCCCCTCCGTGCATGATGTTGAACACGCGATCGAACTGCTTCGCGACCAACGCGGCAAGCAACGCTTGCGTGCCGTCGACCGCGTGCGCATCGACACCACGACGTTGCAATGCCTCCAAGCAATTTCTTCCGGAATCGAGCGACACCGCGCGTTCTGACGACGTGCCGCCCAGCAGCACGGCTACGCGGCCAAAATCTTTGGCGTTTTGAATACGCAGCGTCATTTCTTTCTGTCACCTAGAATGCGAACTTCGGTGTGCAACTCCACACCTTGTTCCTCGCGCACGGTGGCGCGTACGAATTCGATTAATTGCTCAAGGTCGGCAGCGGACGCACTACCGTCGTTGATGATGAAGTTGGCGTGTTTTTCGGAGACGCGAGCGCCGCCGATGCGATAGCCCTTCAATCCGGACGCCTCGATCAAGCGCGCTGCGTGGTCGCCGGGCGGATTGGTAAACACTGAGCCGCACGACAGCTCGCCGATGGGTTGTGTTTCCTTGCGCTTCGCCAGCAGCACGCGCACATCGTCTTGACTTACGCCGGGACGTTTCTCAAATCTAAAATGTGCGCCTAAGAACCATTCGTCCTGCGGCCCCAAAACCTTACGATACGACACGTGATATTCGCCGGCCGCTCGCCGGCGCACGGTGCCGCTGCGATCGATGGTTTCGACTTCAATGACGTGCGGCCAGGTTTCCCCACCGAAAGCGCCCGCGTTCATCGCTAACGCACCGCCGACGGTACCGGGAATACCCGCAAAGAACTCGGCGGGTCCGAGGCCCCACTTAATGCATTGCTTGGCAAGCTTGGCGCACGCCACGCCGCTGCCCGACCATACATCGGTGTCGGAAAGTTGTTTTACGTCGCCAAACGCGCCGTGCGTCGCGATAACCGCGCCGCGCACACCGCCGTCGCGAATGAGCAAGTTACTACCGAGCCCGATAAAGGTAATGGGCGTCGCAGCATCCAGCGTCCGCAAAAAGGCGGCGAGATCGTCGGCATCGTGAGGCTTAAACAAAATATCGGCGGGGCCGCCGACACGCCACGAGGTGTGCTTTGCCAATGGCACGTCGTGCGTCACGCGCATGCCGAAACGCGGCGGCACTTTAAGCGCCATCATGCGTTCCTCCGCGCGTCATTCGCACTCAGCATCTGCGGCAACTCGGCGGCCATTGCCCCGATGCTGCCGGCGCCCATCGTGACCACGACGTCGCCGTCGCGAACAATGCTCCGCAACGCGTCCGGTAACGCATCAATTTTGTCGACAAACACCGGCTCGACGCGTCCATGCGAACGTACGGCGCGGCAAATCGCTTTGCCATCAGCGCCTGCAATCGGCGCTTCGCCGGCGGCATACACTTCGGTAACAATCAACGCATCGCACGACGACGCAAGCACGCGTGCAAAGTCGTCGAGTAAATCGTGAGTGCGCGTATAGCGGTGCGGCTGAAAAGCGAGCACCAAACGACGACCGGCCCAACCTTGTCGCACCGCCTCAAGCGTTGCGGCGATTTCAGTGGGGTGATGCCCGTAGTCGTCAACCAAGGTAACCGTTCCATTCGCAGTAACGGCGTCGCCGTATTGCTGTAGCCTGCGGTCGATGCCTTGGAAATTTGCCAATGCGGTTTGAATCGCGACGTCGGAAACTTCCAGCTCCGTCGCCACGGTAATCGCCGCCAATGAATTGAGCACATTGTGACGTCCGGGCAAATTCAACACTATCGACAGGGGTTGCGACTTATTGGGCCGCACCACGTCGAAAGTCGTTTGCATCCCGCGACGTACAACGTTGGTTGCACGCACATCGGCGGGCGCTTCAATCGCGTAGGTAAGCACCGGCCGGCCTACGGCGTCCAACATGGTCGACAACACGGGATCGTCGACACAGACCACCGCCAATCCGTAAAACGGCAAGTTGTGAAGAAAATCGATGAAGCTTTGTTTGAGCTTTTCGAAATCACCGCCGTGCGTAATCAAATGATCGGCGTCGACATTGGTGACAATGGCCATCATCGCCTGCAAGTGCAAGAACGAAGCATCGCTTTCGTCCGCTTCAGCGACCAAGTACTTACCTGAACCTAAGCGCGCGTTACTGCCCGCACTTTTGAGGCGGCCGCCGATCACGAAGGTTGGATCGAGTCCGCCTTCGGCTAATAAACTTGCGACCATACTTGTCGTCGTTGTCTTGCCATGCGTGCCGGCGATCGCTATCGAATAACGAAAGCGCATCAACTCCGCCAACATTTCGGCGCGTTGCACGACAGGTAGACGGCGCAGGCGCGCTTCGACAACTTCCGGGTTATCGCCGTGCACGGCGCTCGACACCACGATGGCATCCGCATTCGCGACATTCGCGGCGCTGTGCCCCAAAAAGATCTTTGCGCCCAAATCGCCGAGACGTTCGGTTACGGCATTCGGCTTCAAGTCCGATCCCTGCACTTGATAGCCGAGATTTAGCAAAACCTCGGCAATGCCGCCCATGCCGCTACCGCCGATACCGACGAAATGGATGCAATGAATACGGCGCATGCGATCGGTCATCGCGCACCTCCCGCAACGGCAATGCACGCATCGGCCAAACGCACGTCGGCATCAACGATAGCTTCTTCGCGCGCGCGCTCCGCCATCGACAGTAATTTTTCTCGCCCGGTCGCAAACAAGCCCTTCAATTCGGCAGCTAAACGCTGTGGCGTCAATTCGCTTTCTGGAATTAGACGTGCCGCCTCAGCCTGCACCAAAAATTGTGCGTTGCGCGTTTGATGATCGTCGACGGCCGCGGCAAACGGCACGAACACTGCGCCAAGGCCGGCTGCCGCCAGTTCCGACACCGTGAGCGCACCGGCGCGGCACACGACCAAGTCGGCCCATGCATAGCTCTCGGCCATATCGTCAATGAAGGCGCGCACCTGCGCATCGACACCATGCTCGCGATACGCGTCTTGCGTCCTTTGATAGTGACGCTCACCTGCTTGATGCAACACTACCGGCCGCATCTCCTTCGGTATCAGCGCTAGTGCCGCGGGAAGCACTGCGTTCAAGCGCGCAGCGCCTTGGCTGCCGCCGACGACGAATAATCGTATTGCGCCAGCATGATTGGCGAAGCGTTCACGCGGTGGCGGGAGCTGTGCAATCTCACGGCGCACAGGATTGCCTACACGTTCGATGTATTTTTTTCCAAAGCTACCGGGGAAGGCTTCGAGCACGCGGGTTGCGAACCGCGCCAACACGCGATTGGTCATGCCGGCAACGGCGTTCTGCTCGTGAATAACCAGCGGCTTGCGCGCCAGCCATGCAGCCAGACCGCCTGGGCCGGACACAAAACCGCCAGCGCCCAACACCACATCGGGATGTCGCCGACGCATCACTTCCAAACTTTGACGCACGGCGCGAAACATATGAAAAGGCATGAGCAACCATGCAAGCATTCCTTTACCGCGCACGCCGCTCACCGCAATCCACTCGATTGGAATTTGATGCGGCGGCACTAACCGCGCCTCAAGACCGCGCTCTGTACCCAGCCACACGGGATCAAAGCCACGCTCGCGCAAGACGCGCGCGGCAGCCAACGCGGGAAACACGTGCCCCCCGGTGCCGCCCGCCATGATGAGCACGGTGCGCCTAGCGGTCATGCACGCTCCTTAGCAATAGCGGAGCGGCCAGTTGTACTGGCCTCGTGATGAATGCGCATCACTAAGCCCAGCCAGCTCATCGTTACCAGCATGCAAGATGGACCGTACGACATGAACGGCAGCGTCAAGCCCTTAGTGGGCAAGAGTCCCATGTTCACGCCGATATTGACGATCGCCTGCATACCCAGCCACAAGCCGAACGATGCGGCGATGAACGACTGGTATGTCAGACCCGCGGTTGCCGCCAGGCGCGCGGTCTGCAAAACGCGCACGATGACGACGCCGAACAACGCAAGCATCGCAATGATTCCCAATAGACCGAACTCCTCGGCCAGCACTGCAAATACAAAGTCGGTATGCGCTTCCGGCAAATAGAATAATTTCTGCACGCTTGCGCCCAGTCCGACGCCGTACCACTCGCCGCGTCCAATGGCGATAAGCGATTGCGCCAACTGAAATCCCGAGCCGAAGGGGTCGTCCCAAGGATTGATGAAGCCGAAGAGCCGCTTTACGCGATACGGTGACGCGAACGCAATCAACCCCAACACACTCGCACCGCCTGCCACTAAAACGATGAAATGACGCAGCCGCACACCTGCCAAGAACAGCATGCCCATACCGGTCGACAGCAACACTGTCGCCGCACCGAAATCCGGTTCAAGTAGCAGCAAGCCTGCAGCCAAGGACAACACCGCCATCGGCTTGATGAATCCCTGCACGCTTTCCTTAAGTTCGGCCTGACGGCGCACGATGTAGCTCGCCATGTACATCAAGAGCAGTACACGCGAGAGCTCCGAGGGTTGAAAATTCATGAAGCCCAAACGAATCCAGCGACGGCTGCCGTTCACTTGATGACCAATACCGGGGATTAACACAGCGACCAGCATCACAAAGGCCGCGATTAAGAGAGGAAACGCCAAGCGCTGCCACAGCGCGGTCGGAATAGCGCACGCGATCGCGGCCGCGATCATCCCCAAGCCGACGCCAAGCATTTGCTTCTTCAGAAACAAGAATGCATCGCCACCACCGCTCGATGCCACGCTGATTGACGCCGAACTAACCATCGTCAGCCCCAACAGCAGCAAAGCACTTACGGCAAGCAGCAATACCGGATCGGCAATCAGGTGGCGCGAGCGATGAGCGGCGCGCGGATAAGTCAGCGTAGCGGCGGTCATGCGGCCAACCTCCGCACGGCGTCTGCAAAAACATCGCCGCGATGTGCGTAGTCGCGGAACATGTCCAGACTTGCACAAGCGGGCGAGAGCAGCACGGTATCGCCGGGAAGCGCCGCCTGCGCAGCATGCGTGACGGCCTCTTCCATCGTTTTCACTTGTTCGATGCTGCACACGCCCGCCAGCGCCTGCGCGACCAACGCCGCATCTTGCCCGAGCAATACGACGTGCCGAACTTTGCTGCGGAATGCATTGGCGAGCGGCGCGAAGTCCTGCCCCTTGCCTTGACCGCCCGCGACCACAACGAGCGGGCCGTTCATCCCAGACACTGCGGCCAACGTTGCACCGACATTCGTTCCTTTGGAGTCGTCGACGTAACGAACCCCTCTTACATCGGCCACCCATTGAGAACGATGCGGCAATCCGGGGAACTCGCGCAACATTTGAATGCAAGCAGCGCGATCCAATTGCAAAGCTTCGGACACGGCAAGTGCAGCTAGTGCATTTGCCGCATTGTGCAACCCGCCGATCTTGAGCGCGGACATCAACACTAGCGGCACACCATGACGCCGCAACTCGATATCGGCTCCGACCGCTGCGACGTCGTACTCCGCTGCGGACACCAGGCTGAACCGAATCGCAGATTGATTCGCAGGCGGCATCGCGCGAACCAACTCGTCGTCGGCATTGATAACTGCTGTGTCGGCATGCGCAAATATGCGCGCCTTCGCCGCGGCATATTCTTCGACCGTGGCATAACGATCCATATGATCGGGAGTCACGTTCAGCACAACGGCCGCCGCAAGCTTGAGCGAGTCGGTGGTCTCAAGTTGATAACTCGATAATTCGAGTACGTATAGATCCGGCACTGGATCGGTTAGCAAATCCAACGCAGGACGGCCGAGATTTCCGCCCGCCAATACTCTTTTGCCCGCGCGTTTGGCCATTTCGGCTACCAACGTCGTCACTGTGCTCTTGCCATTGGTGCCGGTAATTCCAACCACCGGTGCGTGTACGCTGCGAGCGAACAATTCAATGTCGCCAACGATGGAAATGCGGCGCTTGATCGCCTCTTGCAACATTGGCTCCCGCAAGGAAACGCCGGGTGACAAAATCACTTCGCTGGCATCCTGCAATACCGCCGCATCGAATCCGCCCAAATACAATTCCGCCTCGGGCGCAAATTGCAGCAGCGCACCCAGCTCGGGCGGCGTGACACGACTATCCGTTACGGCGAAGCGCTTGCCGCGCGCGTGCAAGTAGCGCGCGCATGACAGTCCGGTCTTCCCCAAACCGACGATCACTGCTCGCTGTTTACTAATTACACTCATTGCCTGTTTGAATCTTTACCGGACCTTCAAAGTCGCCAAACCGATCAACACCAAAATCACCGTAATGATCCAAAAGCGCACGATCACTTTCGGCTCGGCCCAGCCCTTCAACTCGAAGTGATGATGAATCGGCGCCATTTTGAAAATTCGCTTGCCGCGCAACTTGAAAGAACCGACTTGCAACATCACCGAAACGGTTTCCATCACGAACACGCCGCCCATGATGAACAGCACGATCTCTTGACGAACGATCACCGCCACCACACCGAGCGCTGCACCCAGCGCCAACGCGCCGATATCGCCCATGAAGACTTGCGCGGGATACGTGTTAAACCAAAGAAAGCCGAGCCCCGCGCCAACGAGCGATGTGCAGAACACCAGCAACTCGCCCGTGCCGGGCACATAGGGGATACCGAGATAGTTTGAAAAAACGGAGTTGCCGGTGACGTAGGCAAAAACACCCAGCGCACCGCCGACCAATACGGCAGGCATGATGGCAAGACCATCGAGTCCGTCCGTAAGATTGACTGCGTTGCTGGTGCCCACCACCACGAAATACGTCAATACGACGTAAAAAAATCCCAATGGCACTGCGACCGTCTTGAAGAACGGCACGTACAGCGCGGTTTCCGCCGGAACTTTGGCGGTGTGGTACAAAAAAAGCGCACAGCCGAGCGCCGCGACCGATTGCCAAAAATATTTATAGCGCGCAATCAGCCCACGCGTATTGCGAACGATGAGCTTTAGATAGTCGTCCCAAAATCCGATTAACCCAAAGGCCAACGTGACCAGCAACGTGACCCATACGAAGCGGTTCTGTAAATCCGCCCACAACAGCGTTCCGACCGCAATGGCCACCAAGATCAACGCACCGCCCATGGTCGGCGTGCCTTTCTTGCTGAGATGCGATTGCGGTCCGTCGGAACGCACTTGCTGGCCGATTTGTCGCTCAGTGAACTTGCGGATCATCCAAGGACCGACGACAAACGACAATACGAGCGCCGTCAAAGCCGCGAGAATCGCGCGCAACGTCAAGTAATTAAAGACATTGAACCCCGAGTACATCGTGCTTAGATACTTAGTTAGGTAGAGCAGCATATGTTTGCCTTGTTATTGTTCGTCTAGCTCAGTGCCCATTAACCGCGGCCGATGCGCCGATTGATAGCGCAGCAGCTACGCGCTCCAAGCGATTGGCGCGCGACCCTTTTATCAACACCGTCACGCTCGGGGCCAGCGCGCCTTGTACAGCTGCAATCAACTGTTCGATATCTGCAAACCATTCGGCACCTGCCCCAAATGCATCCACCGCAAACTTTGACCGCGGACCGATAGCCCATAGTTTTTCAATGCCGGTCGCGCGCGCGTACGAACCGATCTGTGCGTGCAATTCCTCGGCGCCCGCGCCGAGCTCCAGCATGTCGCCCAACACCAGCCAGCGACGCCCGCCCATCGCTTGCAAGGTATCGAGCCCCGCTCGCAGTGAACTGGGATTCGCGTTGTAGGAATCGTCGATCAGAAATGCTTGGTGTATGGCGGGCTTGAGCTGCAAGCGTCCTGCTACCGCACGCATGTTTCCTAAGCCGACTACAAGTTGATCGAGTGTCGCGCCCGCCGCGTACGCCGCTGCCGCCGCACCTAACGCATTGCGCAGGTTGTGCTCGCCGGCCAACGCCAACGTCGCGTTGCGCGCGCCAGCCGGAGTCACCAACTCAAAATCGAACTTGAAGCCGTCACTGCCTGCGACGCTGCGCACATTGCGCGCACTGAAGTCGGCAGCTTGCTGCAAACCGAAGGTAACGACACGCGCCTGCGTGTTCCCGCACCAGAATTTGGCGTATGCATCATCGGCGTTGACGACAGCCGTTTGATCTTTGCCGAGCGAACGAAACATCTCGCCCTTGCCTTGAGCAACGCCATCCAAACCGCCGAAACCTTCCAAATGTGCCGCACCGGCGTTAGTGATCAGGCCAACCGTCGGCTTCGCAATTGCGGCGAGCGCCGCGATCTCACCTTGATGGTTGGCGCCCATCTCGATGACGGCGCTGCGATGTGCGGCCTCAAGCCGCATGAGCGTCAAAGGCACGCCGATATGATTGTTGAGATTCCCTTGCGTTACCAAACACGGCCCGCATTGCGACATCACGGCGCCGATCATTTCCTTGGTAGTGGTCTTGCCGTTACTCCCGGTGACGCCCACTACCGGAATTGCAAACGACTCGCGCCATGCTCGCGCAAAGCTCGACAACGCCGCCAACGCATCAGGGACAACGACCTGTGGTATATCGACGGACAATTCGCGCTCCACCAATGCCCCGGCCGCACCGCGCGCTTTGGCGGCGGCGGCGTATTCATGGCCGTCGAAGTTAGGGCCCTTAAGCGCCACGAATAGCGTGTCCTTAGGTAAGGTACGCGAGTCCGTAGAGGCTGCTGTAAACGATACACTGCCGCCGATGAGTCGGCCGCCGGTGACCGTTGCGAGCTGCGCAAGTGTGCATTCGATAGCGGGAGCGCTCATGCGGCTTGCTCCAACAGTCGTCTTGCAACCTCGCGGTCGCTGAAGGGCAACGAGCGATCACCAATGAGCTGATAGTTCTCATGACCTTTGCCTGCAATCAAGATTAAGTCGTTGGGAGTTGCAGTACTCAATGCCAACGCAATGGCGCGCTCGCGGTCGCGCTCCACCGTCACGTGGCTGTCTTGCCTTATGCCGCGCAGTATGTCGGCGACAATGGCGTCCGGATTTTCTTTACGAGGATTGTCATCGGTTATGACCACGACATCGGCCAGCTGCGATGCGATATCGCCCATTTGCGGGCGCTTGCCGGTGTCGCGATCGCCGCCGCAGCCAAACACGCAGATCAAGCGACCGACACAGTGAGCGCGGGCTGTTTGCAATGCCTTGCTGAGCGCATCGGGAGTATGCGCATAATCCACGACAACAGTCGGATGCTTGCCCCCTTGCATTGGGGCCGCGATCACTTCCATGCGTCCAGGCGGTGCGCCGCAGCGCTCCAACGCTTCTACCGCCTTGTCGAGCGGAATGCTCCAGCCAAGCAGCGCGGCCAAAACGGCAAGTAAATTTTCAACGTTGAACCCGCCGATGACCTTTGTGGTCATTCGTGCGCTGCCCCAACTACCGTCGATCTGCAACTGCATGCCGTCGGAAGCCGGAGTAATACGAGTCGCAAACAATTGTCGATCACCGCCCACGGCGTCGTTTGCATTCACAGCATAGACCGTAAGCGTTCGCTTACCGCCGCCCGCCAATCGCTGCACCACCGACCGACCGAAGGCATCGCCGCCGTTCACAACGGCGTGCTGCAATTCGGGACGGCGAAATAATTTTTCCTTGGCAGCGGCGTATGCTTCGAACGTGCCGTGATAGTCCAGATGATCGCGCGTTAGATTGGTCAATAGCGCCGTATGCACTCTCACTCCATCGATGCGCCCTTGATCCAGTGCATGCGAACTGACCTCCATGCCAACGTGGGTTTGACAAGCATCGCGCATCGACGCCAATTGGCGATGCACGGTGATGCAGTCCGACGTCGTGTGCTGTGTAGGTTGCAATGCATTGATATCACCGTATCCGATGGTGCCCGCATAAGCTGCACGCTGGCGCAACGCGGCCAACGCAGCCGGAATCATGTACGCCGTAGTCGTTTTGCCGTTCGTACCGGTTACGCCGGCGATAGTGAGCTGCGCCGACGGACTATCGAAAAAACGATCCGCAAGTTCGCCGAGCACCTTCGAGAGCTTGGGGACTGCGATGGAGCGCACTGCAGATGACACTTGCGGCATGGCAACACCCGGCGAAGGTTCCCACAGAATCAAGCTTGCGCCAGCGGCAACCGCTTGCGACGCAAACGCCAATCCGTGCGAGCGCAATCCCTGTACGGCCACAAACGCGCCGTTCTTTTGCACAGCGCGACTATCGATAGTGATGTCGTCGATTTCGAGATCCGCGCCAGGCCATTCGACAATTCCGTCCAGCAAGGCGCGCACACTGCGTACGCGGCGCGACTGCGCCGTAGTAGTTTGCGGCTCACCCTGTGAAGTTACCTGATTCATCACGGCACTCATCGCGCGCTTCGTGCCGACAAAGGACGAGCAGGCTTACCGCCGGTCGTATGCGCAGCGCCCGCGGGATCCGCATTAAGCGGCATATCTTCGCTGGCTTGCAGCAAACGACTCGGCGGAAGTTGGTCCAAATTATCGGCGGGCACTCCGATCAAGCGCAGCGCGCCCGCCATAACATTGGAAAAAACCGGCGCAGCAACTTCACCGCCGTAATAGGCATCGCCGCTTGGATCGTCGATCACGACGATCGCGGCAAGCTTGGGCTTACTCGCCGGTACAACGCCGCCGAAGGTAGCGACATAGCGCGCTTCGGAGTAACCGCCATTCTCGGCTTTCTTAGCAGTACCGGTTTTTCCGGCTACTCGATATCCCACCAGTGCTGCACGCGAGCCAGTACCGCCTTGCTCGGTGACTACGCGTTCCATCATCTGCAGCAGTTCATTCGCCACCGGCTCTTCGATAACGCGACGGCCCTCAACTGGCCCATCTACTCGGCGTAGCGACAGCGGCCGGCTAACACCGCCGGCACCGAGAATCGCGTACGCATGGGCGAGCTGCAACGGCGTCACTGACAAACCGTAGCCGTACGACATGGTTGCTTGTTCGATGGGTTTCCACTGCGAATAGTGCGCCAACATGCCGGCTGCTTCGCCTGGAAAGCCGGTGCCCGTTATTTGGCCGAAGCCGAACGCGTCAAACATTTGCCACATCTGATCGCGTTTTAAACTCATCGCCACCTTCGTCATGCCGAGATTGCTCGACTTGGCGATGATCGTAGAAAACGGGGCCGCACCCACCTTATGCTCGTCCACGATCCGCTTTATGCCGACTTGCATGAAGCCCGTAGAAATATCGATCACGGTATTCGCGTGGTATCGACCCGTCGCGACGGCCGCCGCCGCTACGAACGGTTTGATGCTCGAACCGGGTTCAAAAATATCGGTCGCTGCTCGATTGCGATATTTGCGTGCTTCCAATTGCTCGCGATCGTTTGGATTGAAGCTTGGCTGATTCACCATCGCCAACACTTCGCCGGTATCGACGTCGATCACCACAATGGTGCCGGACTGCGCGCGATTTTTTGCCACTGCGGCTTTCAGCTCGCGATAGGCAAGATATTGAATGCGGAGGTCGATGCTGGTGACCAATTCACCGCCCGGCTGAGCGGGGCGAATGCTTTCGATGTCCTCAACAGTGTTGCCACGCAGATCGCGAATCACACGCTTAGCGCCCACTTTCCCACCGAGCAAGTGATCGTACGCAAGCTCCAATCCCTCTTGACCTACGTCGTCAATGTTGGTGAAGCCCAACAAATGACTGGTTACCTCGCCAGCCGGGTAGTAACGCCGATACTCACGCTGCAAATTGACGCCCGGCAATTTCAGGGATTGGACCTGCGCGGCATCTTGCGGGCGCATATGCCGCTTGAGATACAAGAACTCCCGATCTAAATTGCTGCTAATGCGTTGCGCCACCCACTGCTTTTCGGTATTCAACGCTTCCGCCAAACGCGGGTATTGCGCCGCGGCCTCTTTCATTTCCTTTGGATTTACCCATACCGTATCTACCGGCGTGCTTACGGCAAGCGTCTCGCCATGACGATCGAGAATGGCACCGCGATGTGCAGCCAATTTGGCGACACGCGTGAAGCGCGCCTTACCCTGGCCTTCCAAAAAACCCTCGTCGAATAACTGCAATTGCGCGGCGCGGGCCACCAAACCCACCATCGCGACGCCCAACACGACGACGACGACCCGCATACGACCGCGGAATTGCTCCGGTGAGAAAGCACGGCCTTCGCTGTACTTGGCGTCGCCGTACTTCATGGGCGCACACCCGCGTTAGGCGATGCGACTGTTTGCACGAGCCGCACTTCCTGCGGCTGCGGAATAACCATGCGCAAATCGGCCCGCGCGACCTGCTCGACGCGGCCGTGTGTGGACCAGGCGCTTTGCTCGAGCTTGAGCTGACCCCATTCGATATCGAGTTGATCGCGCTCCATCTGCAAGCGCTGCAACTCCACGAATTGCGTACGCGCTTGATGCTTGCTCCAAATCGCGCTCAGAGCGGAACCGAACAACATCGTCCACATGCAAGCGACGGCGATGACGCGCAATCCGTTCATGCGGCCAGCCTTTCTGCGACGCGCAGAATGGCGCTGCGCGCGCGCGGATTGCGCTCGATTTCGGCATCGCTGGGATGAATCGCGCCGCGCAGCTTCCGCAGCTTGGGACGCGCGTGTGCAGGCACGTCCGGCAAACCGGCATACACCGGATCTTCCTGCGAATTGCGCTGAATGAACTCTTTGACGATGCGGTCTTCCAGCGAATGGAAGCTGATCACGCACAGACGACCGCCGGGCGCAAGCATCTCAAGCGCTTGCGAGAGAGCGGCTTTGATCTGCTCAAATTCCGAATTGATGTGAATGCGAATGGCCTGGAAGGTTCGCGTCGCCGGATGTTTGCCCGGCTCACGTACCGGCACGGCGCCGGCAATGATTGCGGCTAGTTGCGCGGTCGTGGCAATGGGTTGCTCGTTGCGAGCGTTAACCACGGCGCGAGCGATACGCTTAGCAAATTTCTCTTCGCCGTACTCGCGGATAACTCTGAACAATTCGCTTTCGGAAATACGCTGCAACCACGCGGCGGCGGTGATGCCCTGGGTGTTATCCATTCGCATATCAAGCGGACCTTCATGCATGAAGCTGAAACCCCGCGACGCATCATCCAACTGCGGAGACGACACACCTAGATCGAACAAAACGCCCGTAAATCCTCCGCTCAAGATCTTTTCATCACGCACAGCAAACTGCACCGCTTGGCGCAATTGACCGAAGTCGCTGTGCACTAGTTGCAATCGAACATCCCCCGCGAACATTACTTTTCCGACAGAAACCGCCGTGACATCGCGGTCCACGGCAATCAATCGGCCGGCGCTACTCAGCCGCTGCAAAATTGCCGCGCTATGACCGCCGCGACCGAAAGTTGCGTCCAAGTAATAGCCCTCACTACGGCTCCCTTCAGTCACAGCCAGCGCCGCCAGCACTTCATCCAGAAGTACCGGCGTATGTGCAAATCCCGTCATCGCTACAACGACAACGATTCGAGTTCGGGCGGCAACGGTTCGTCGGTTTCGTCTACCTTCAACCATTGCTCGCGCCGTTCCGACCAATGAGTCTCATCCCATAATTCGAAGCGGCTACCCTGACCAATCAACATGGCCTGCCGAGACAAACCCGCGTATTCGCGCAAAGTCGGGGGAATCAGGACGCGACCATGCGAATCGAGCTCCAACTCATTGGCGTGGCCGATCATCAAGCGCTGCAATCGGCGCGCAGCCGGATTCAAGGTGGGCAGCGCCACCAACTTGCGCTCGATCTCATCCCAGTCGGGAAGCGGATATATAAGGAGACAGCGGTCGGAGCGATCAACCGTGGCCATCAACCGCCCATTCGAACGCGCGACGATCTGCTCCCGAAACCGGGTTGGCATCGCCAAGCGCCCTTTGGCGTCTAACGTGACTGGATTGGCACCGCGAAACATATGTTTTTAAAGGAGTTTTGGCCTTTCTATCGGCCCGACTTCCCACTTCAACCGGTTGAAACGTCCACTTTGCCCATTGGAGCCCATCCTGGTCCATAAATTCCCACTTTTTCCCACTTGATTGCACTATATAGCTGCATTAATTCAAGTCAACGAAAACTTGGGAAATTCTCGTTTGTGGACAGCGACTTAGGAGAACGACCTATAAAGCCGATAGATTCCGAAAGGAGCGCTTCTATCGAAATCAGCAAGTTAAATGGCTTTCTTGGAGTTAACTTGAGATCGAGATAGACCGGTTTTAGCGTCGCGGCCAGGCCTGGCCCAACGCTATCGGGGATGGCTTGCGCAAGACATGCGCAAAAACAGATCGGAAATAAAAAAGAGTCAGCCGATAAGCCGGGTTCTGTCGAGAGCAATCATTCCTCTGGGATCTACGTCACCGCAGACCTCAAGCGACCTACCCGGGAACCTGCATGGGCCATGCGTGCAGCCTCACATCCGAAGATGCGTGCCGCTTGTTCCCCTATTTGGTCTTGCTCCGAGCGGGGTTTACCGTGCCGCCGAGTGTTACCACCGACGCGGTGCGCTCTTACCGCACCCTTTCACCCTTACCGTTTCATCTTGCGATGAACTTAGGCGGTTTGCTTTCTGTTGCACTTTCCGTGGACTCACGCCCCCCAGGCGTTACCTGGCGCTTTGCCCTTGGAGCCCGGACTTTCCTCCATAGTTCTCCCATTTCTGGGCGACTACAGCGATTGCTTGGCTGACTCTCGGCGCGAATGGTGGAGATATATCCCGCACACTGCAAGCAATCGCGAAAATAAATTCATCAGTCGAGCAAAGTCGAGCGAACGACCGTCGCATCGCTGACCACAATCATCGCAACCGCCACGTCCGGCGCTCGATGCGGCTCATCGAACCACGACCGAAGAGCAGGACAGAAGTATTGATTGCAGATATCGGCGCGAAAAGCACGCGGTAACGTGCAGCCTCGCTCGCCGTGAAAAATGCAGGAATCTGCTGCGCTTGATTCTGGGACAGCGTTCAAATACACGCCGATGAGCGCGTCGAAGTCGAGTTCTGGATGCGTGCGCCGAACGCGCTTTATTGTGTCCGCCTTAATGTACGCACTGTCACCGCCTTTGCGACAGCAATAACCACGGCAGGTCATGCAGCCGGCCGAAGCCACTTGCTGAGCTTGCGGAGATATCTCCTCGAGTTGACTGTCAGATACTTGCCCATCAGTCGCCTCATCCGACAGCAGCTCCGCAATATGCGCGCGCAGCGTGTCGCGACGAGGCCGCGGCATAGGCTGCATTGTGGCCTCGAAGCCGGGCACGACCAGGACTTCGACGCCGCGGGCGCGTAATAGTGGGTTCTTTTCCAGCGACTCCTCGCGATACGTCGCCGCCGTCGCCCGAATTGCCGCAAGTTCTTCCGCTTGCCGCTGAGCCACTCGGCGTTGACCGACTGCAAGACGACAAGTCGGCGCATCGCAGAAGCCATGCACGACCTGATGCACCGTGAGCGGTTGCCCACATATCGAACATGGCTTGCGCGGATAAGCGAGCACCTAACTTCGCTTGCGGGCGTCGCTTAACGCGATCGCCGCTTCGTATAGGTCGCTGCGTTTGGTGCCGGTCAGTTTCGCGGCGAGCTTTGCAGCCTGCGATGCAGGCAATTCCTCAAGCAATATCCGCAGCACTTCGGTCGCGTCTAGTTGCACTTGCTCAGTTGCGACACTCGCGGCACCCGCCACTACGATGACAATCTCACCGCGCTGCATATCAGTATCGGTCGCGACGCGCGCAACGAGCTCCGCCAAACTACCGTGATATAGCGTCTCGTATTGCTTGGTCAATTCGCGCGCGACCGCGGCTTGCCGCTCGCCGCCCAGGCGATCACTCATATCCCGCAATGTATCGGCTACGCGATGCGGCGCCTCGTAAAAAACCAGGGTACGCGTTTCACGATTTAACACCGATAGTTGTGCGCAGCGCGCAGCCGACTTCGCCGGCAAAAAGCCTTCGAACACGAATTTGTCAGTGGGCAAACCCGCCACCGACAAGGCCGCAATCGCTGCGCAAGCTCCGGGAATTGGAACGGCCTTGATCCCCGCAGAGACCACTGCGCGTACAAAACTAAACCCGGGATCGCTAATCAGCGGCGTGCCGGCATCGGAGATCAGCGCCACCGATTCACCGGCCTGTAGGCGCGACAACAACACTGCGATTCGCTGCTCTTCATTGTGTTCATGCAGCGAGATCATTGGCTTGGCAATGCCGATCATCGTCAGCAACGTACCGCTATGGCGCGTATCCTCAGCCGCGATTACGTCGACCTGGGCCAATATTTCGCGCGCACGGTCCGTGAGATCGCGCCGGTTGCCGATCGGCGTGGCAACCACGTACAGGGTTCCGATGCGGGCAGATGCGTGGGTGGTCATGTGCCTATCTCTATATAATGCGGGCATGCTGATGTGGAGACTCGCGACATGCAAGAGCGTCTAATGCAACGCACCTCGAAGATAGCGAGCCTTGCGGCCTTGGTGCTGCTAATTGCCGGCTGTCAGACGCCGCAGACCGTCTCAACTCCGGGCTCCGACCGCGTCATGGCACAGGCGGACCGCCTCTCGCGCGACAAACAATATGCGGCGGCGGCGCGTGCCTACGAGGAAGTAGCCGCGCAACAAACCGGCGAATTACGCAGTCGTGTTCTTTTACGCGCGGCGCGCGATTGGCTGCGCGTGCCCGATGTCGCCAAAGCCCAGGCCCTGTTACCGCAAATCATCGATCAATCCTTACCCGCTTCGGATCGAATATTGCGGCAATTGGTCGGCGCACGCATCGCACTGGCACAGCGGCAACCGGAACGCGCGCTGTCCGATCTGGATCGCATTCCTGCCCCTTATCCGCGCGAGTATGCCGCAGATATTTTAGAAGTACGGGCGCTGGCGCTGTTCGATTACGGCCGGCCGGCGGGAGCGGTCATTACGGCCATCGATCGCGAACAAATGTTGAATGATGCGGTCGAAGTGGAACGTAACCGCCGCATGATTTGGGATGGTATCGAACGCAGCGCCGCCAACGGCATCAACATGCAAGCGCCTCCAGGCGCCAACCGCGTGGTGTCGGGTTGGCTGGAGCTAGGTCGTCCCGCGTTAGCATTGGCGCGTAATCCGTTTTCGGCGCAGACCGCGCTAACCGAATGGCTAAATAAGTATCCGGATCATCCGGCGCATACGCTCATCAATCGCAACGTGCTTCCACAACTTAACGCAGCCATGGTGTATCCGGATCAAGTGGCTCTGTTGTTGCCGCTATCCGGACGCCAGCAGGCCAATGGCATCGCCGTTCGCGATGGATTTCTCGCGGCAACGATGCAACAACCCAGCGAGCGACGGCCGCGAGTACGTATCTACGACTCCGCAACCAGCGCCAGCGTCGCCTACCAGCAAGCGATAATGGATGGAGCAAAATTCATCGTCGGACCATTGTTGAAGGAAGAAATCACCCAGCTTCTCGGGCCGACCACGACAGAACCCGCGCTCACGGTGCCGATGTTGGCGCTGAATTCAATTACCGAATCACGCGCGAATATAACCGTACCGCTGTTTCAATTCGCCCTTGATCCCGTGGATGAAGCGCAGCAAGTTGCAGCGCGCATCGTGTCCGATGGAAAGCGATACGGTCTCGCCCTGCTTCCCAACAACGATTGGGGCCGCCGCGTGCAAACGGCTTTCGAAACGCACTTGCGAGAGCTGGGTGGTGCTGTCGTGGCTACGCGCTTTTACGATGTCGCCGCAAAAGACTATTCGGAACCCATTCGCAACGCCTTGCTTATCAACGAAAGCAAATCACGCGCCGCCGCGCTGAGTTCAAGCCTGGGCGTCAAGCTGGAATTCGAACCGCGCTCCCGCGCCGACATTGAGTTCATTTTCGTCGGAGCAGAACCCGCGCAAGGACGGCTTTTGCGCCCGGCACTTCGATTTCACCTGATCGACGACCTACCCGTGTATGCGACATCGAATATTTTCGAGCCGGATTCGGCGGCAAACAGCGATTTGGACGGCATTCTATTTCCCGACATGCCCTGGGTCGTCTCGCCCGATGATGTGGCATCGCAACTGCGCAATACGCTGACACGCTATTGGCCCAGTCGGATGCGAGGCCGGGGACGTCTGTTCGCATTCGGCTTCGATGCGTATCGCATGATTCCCACGCTTCAAGCACATGCAGTGAACTTAACTGGCTCCGCCATACCCGGCATGACTGGGCTGTTATCGGTCGACAGCGGTGGGCGAGTCCGCCGCCAGCTGAATTGGGCGCGCGTAGTCGGCGGACAAGCACGGCCGGTCTTGCGCAGCGAAGCACAGGTTAAAAACTAGATGCCCACCGCACGCAGGGAAGCGGGCGACGCAGCGGAACGAGCCGCACTCGATTACTTACAGCAGCACGAACTTAAACTCGTCGCCCGCAACTACTCCTGCCGCGGCGGCGAGATAGATCTCGTCATGTTGGAGCGTCAGACGCTCGTACTGGTTGAAGTGCGCCTACGCGCCGACCCGCGCTTCGGCGGCGCGGCTGCGTCGGTTACGCCACGCAAGCAGCAACGGCTAACGATTGCCGCTCGGCACCTCTTGATGACACGTCGCGAACTCGCCAAGTATCCGGCCCGCTTCGATGTGATAGCGATCGAATCCCTGGGTGCGACGCCCAAACTAGAGTGGATTCGTGACGCCTTCAGACTTTAAGTAGCGAGCGCTACTTCACCACTTTGAGATGTGCGCGCTTTGGAGTTTCGGAGGTGCCGTTGCTTGGTGCTGGCGGCTCGGGCGCAGCCGGTGGCGTCGGACCATCGCTTTCCGAAAAGATCATTCCTTGTCCGGTTTCGCGCGCGTATATCCCCATGATCGCAAGCACGGGGACGCTGACGTCGTAAGTAGTAGCGCCGAAGCGCGCGCGAAAACGTACGGAATCGTTACCCAACGCCAGACCGTTGGTGGCCGAATGGCTGACGTTGAGAATGATTTTGCCGTTCTGCACGTACTGACGCGGCACGGCGACGTCCGCCATCGTCGCGTCCACTACGATATGCGGCGTTTGTTGATTGTCGGTAATCCACTCGTGCATCGCCCGTAGTAAATACGGGCGACGCGAGGTGGTGACGGGTTCGGACTTGGACACGCTGGCTACTTTACGCGCAGCGGACGCTTACTTAACGTCCTTCCAATATTCCTTCTTCAGCGCATAGGCGAAGCCGAAGAAGACCAACAAGAAGAAGATGACGCCAATTCCCAAATTGCGACGCTTCATCTGCACCGGCTCGGCGATGTATTCCAAAAAATTTACGGTGTCGCGCACGAACCCGTCATATTCGTCGGCCGTCATCGAACCCTTGGTCAACGGCTCGAAGCCTTTAAATTGCTTCTGCATATTACCTTCCGCATCGGCGTGACCTTCGTAGCTTGCCGTTTGCAAACCTTGCAGGTCAGCGAGCACATGCGGCATCGCCGCGCCCACCAACACCGTGTTGTTCACACCGGTGGGACGGCTTGGATCTACATAAAACGACTTCAAGAAAGTAAAAATGTAGTCCGGGCCTTTATTGCGGGCGATGAGCGACAAATCCGGCGGCGGATTGCCGAACCATCGCTTGGCATCGTCGCGAGTCATCGCGATCTGCATGGTGTCGGATGGGCGCACGCCGGTGAACATGAGATTGTCGATGACCTGTTGTTCGGTCAGGCCCAGGTCCGCACCGACGCGGTTGTAACGCACGTACTGAGCCGAGTGACAGCCCATGCAGTAATTGACGAAGTTACGCGCACCGCGCTGCAACGATGCTTGATTCGCCACATCGTTATTCGCGGACAGGAACTTATGACCGCCGCCCGAGGCGTGCGCAAATGACGCAATGCCCAGAATGCCCGCGGCAATCGCAGCAAGTTTTAGTTTCTTATTAGTGAGCATTGTAAGTCACTCTCTCCGGAACCGGTTTGGTCTTATCGATGCTGGTGTACCAAGGCATCAAGATAAAGAACAGGAAATAAATGATGGTGCCGACGCGCGACAGCATGGTGAGTTGCGGTGTCGGGTGCTGCAGACCGAGATAGCCCAACATCAAGAAGTTCGCCGCAAACACGAACAACGGAATCTTGAACAGCCAGCCGCGATAACGAACCGACTTCACTTTGCTGCGGTCCAGCCAAGGGAGCAAGAACAACGCTACCACCGCCAGCCCCATTGCGAACACACCCAATACTTGATGGGGAACGGCACGCAAGATGGCGTAGAACGGTGTGAAGTACCAAACCGGCGCAATGTTATCCGGCGTCACCAATGGGTCGGCCTTAGTGAAATTGGCATGTTCGAGAAAGTAGCCGCCCATCTCAGGCGCGAAAAAGATCACGAACGAAAACAGAATCAAGAAGAATACGATCCCGGCCAGATCCTTCACCGTGTAATACGGATGGAACGGAATTCCGTCCACGGGATGGCCGTTGCTGCCCTTGAGTTTCTTGATGTCCACGCCGTCCGGGTTATTTGAGCCGACCTCGTGCAGCGCCAAAATATGCGCCACCACCAGGAAGATCAGCGCCAGCGGCAACGCGACCACATGAAGCGCGAAGAATCTATTCAGCGTGACATCCGAAATGAAGTAGTCGCCACGAACCCATTCCACTAGCGCGCCGCCCACATAAGGCAACGCACCGATGAGATTCACGATTACTTGCGCTCCCCAGTAGGACATGTTGCCCCATGGCAGCACGTAGCCCATGAAGGCCTCGGCCATCAGTACCAGGTAAATCAACATGCCAAAGATCCACAATAACTCGCGCGGATTTTTGTACGACCCGTACAACAACCCGCGGAACATGTGCAGATAAACGACAACAAAGAAAGCCGACGCGCCGGTTGAGTGGATATACCGAATCAACCAGCCCCACTCGACATCGCGCATGATGTATTCGACCGATGCGAACGCGTGCTCGGCCGACGGTTTGTAATTCATGGTCAGAAAGATGCCGCTGACCAGCTGGATTACCAAAACCACTAGGGACAAAACGCCAAAGTAGTACCAAAAGTTGAAGTTTTTCGGTGCGTAATATTCGCTGGCATGCTCTTTCCACATCTTGGTCATGGGAAAGCGAGCATCGATCCAAGCGCCGAGGGCGCTCATGCGTGAACCAACTCGATCAAAGAAATCCGGTTGCGAAGCTGTGCTCATTACGCGACTCCCGAATCGGCGCCGACGATGAGTTTGCTATCGGACGCAAAGCTGTACGGAGGAATTCTCAAGTTGCTGGGTGCGGGCACACCCTTGAAGACACGGCCGGCCAGATCGAATTTGGAGCCGTGACAAGGGCAATAGAAACCGCCCTTCCAATCCGCACCCAACTCGGCATCGCCGGGCTGAAATTTGTCGAGCGGTGCACAGCCTAAATGCGTGCACACGCCGATGAGGACCAGAATTTCCGGCTTAAGCGCACGGGTTTCGTTGGTGGCATAGGCGGGCTGCTCGGATTCCTTGGAGTCCGCATCGCGCAAACTGTCCTTAAGCAGCGGCAGGGTGGCCAGCATTTCCGGCGTACGCTTAACCACATAAATGGCCTGACCGCGCCATTCAACCTTCATGAGTCCGCCGATATCCAGCTTGCTGATATCGACTTCGACCGGAGCGCCCAATGCCTTGGCTTTTGCGCTCGGTCGCCAGGACGCGAGGAACGGCACTGCTGTGGCAGCCACGCCCACCAGCCCTGCTGTAGTGGTGGCGACCACAAGAAAATGTCGCCGACCCGTATCGACGCCTTCGGCTTCTGCACTCATCCGGCTCTCTCCGCAACGAATTATCGTTCGCTAACTAACTTAACTAATTTGCATTACTGGATTTGCTTGACTGGCCTGCATGGCGAGCCCGGCAAAAAGGGTTGCGCATTATACAGATCGGCCCGCGCTCATGAAGAATCGCGATTTGCCGCAACCGCCTTTTTATGTCCGCCGAGGATTGACGCGCTTGATGCGTGCGCCCAATTGCTCCAGCTTTTCCTCGATACGCTCATAACCACGATCGACATGATAAATGCGGTCCACTTCAGTAACCCCTCTGGCGACTAGTCCCGCCAGCACCAAACTGGCCGAAGCGCGCAAATCCGTGGCCATCACCGGTGCAGCCGTCAAATACGGCAGGCCGGTAATAATGGCTGTATTGCCTTCGATACGGATATCCGCACCCAATCGACGCATTTCCAACATGTGCATAAAGCGGTTTTCGAAAATAGTTTCGATAACGGTCCCGACGCCGTCGGCAACCGTATTAAGCGCCGCGAACTGCGCTTGCATGTCGGTAGGGAAAGCCGGGTGCGGCGCAGTGCGAATATCCACCGCCTTAGGCCTGCGGCCGCGCATATCGAGATCTATCCAGTCGGGACCGACAGCGATGGTCGCGCCGGACGCCTGCAACTTGCCGATCACCGCATCGAGATGCCCAGGTCGAACGTTTTTGATGCGTACGTGGCCCGCGGTAATCGCGCCCGCAACCAAATACGTGCCGGCTTCGATTCGATCTGGGAGCACCGTATACTCGACGGCATTCGTCGGTCGCAATTTATCCATGCCCTGGATGGTGATTGTGTCAGTCCCGGCACCTTGAATTTTGGCACCCATCGCGATCAAAAATTCGGCTAAATCCACCACTTCCGGTTCGCGTGCCGCGTTTTCGAGGACGGTTTCGCCTTCCGCCAACGTGCCGGCCATCATTAGATTTTCCGTACCTGTCACCGTCACCATATCGAAGACGATGCGCGCCCCTTTTAGCCGCCCGGCCGTCGCGCGGATGTAGCCGTTTTCGATATGGATGTCGGCGCCCATCTTTTCCAAACCGGCGACATGTAAGTTCACCGGCCGCGCGCCGATCGCGCATCCGCCGGGCAGAGACACGTCAGCCTTGCCGAACCGCGCCAGCAACGGTCCCAGTACGAGAATCGATGCGCGCATCGTCTTCACCAAGTCATACGGTGCGACGTACTCGCGAATACTGGTCGGATCTACTTCGACCCGCATTTTTTCATCGACTGTGACGCTGACCCCCATGCGGCTAAGCAGCGCGATCATGGTGGTTACGTCTTTTAAGTGCGGGACATTCGCGATGGTCACGGGACCGTCGGACAGCAAGCCGGCGGCTAATATCGGCAACGCGGCATTCTTGGCGCCCGAGGTCCGCACTTCGCCCTCAAGCGCGATTCCGCCCTGAATCTGCAAGCGATCCATCTAACGAGTACCTGCTGTGGGCTGAGCAGCAAATTCCTCGGGGGTTAGCGCTTCAATGCTCAATGCATGGATCTCGTTCCCCATTTTCGAACCCAGAGCCGCATAGACCAACTGGTGACGCTGAATCATCCGTTTGCCCACGAACTGCTCCGCCACGATCCGGGAAGCAAAATGGGTGTTGTCATCCGTTTGGACGAGAACCTGGGCACCGGGAAGGCCGGCGGATATCAGGCTTTGGACGTCGTTGGCATTCATCGCGGAAGCTATTGCAGCGGAAGAAGGCCGGCATCATACCTGGACTTGACCTGGGAATAGGCCCGGGAATGGAGCCACGAGCAGGTCCCCATCCGACGCGGTATCATCTCGGCATGAATCTGGCATCTCCCTCGCCCACCAGGCGCCTTAGCCCCCAGCAAGTACTCGAACGCGCGCGCAATGTCCTAGCGATCGAAGCAGCGGCCATCTCGGCGCTAAGCCCTCGTCTCGACGGTGATTTCGTTAAGGCCTGCGAGTTATTGCTCGCCTGTAGCGGCCGCGTCGTGGTTACCGGGATGGGCAAGTCGGGGCATGTTGGCAACAAAATCGCCGCGACCCTAGCCAGTACCGGCACCCCTTCGTTCTTCGTGCATCCTGCTGAAGCCAGCCACGGCGACATCGGGATGATTACCGCTCACGATGCGGTGCTCGCCCTGTCCAACTCCGGCGAGACCGCCGAAATTCTGACCATCCTCCCCATCATTAAGCGTCTACATGTGCCGCTTATCGCATTGACCGGCCGCGCCGATTCGACGCTTGGGCGTGCCGCGAACGTGGTTCTGGACGTCAGCGTGCCCGCCGAAGCATGTCCGCTGAATCTCGCACCGACGGCTAGCACCACAGCTACGTTGGCGATGGGCGATGCGCTCGCAGTCGCGCTGCTCGAAGCGCGCGGCTTTACGCCCGAGGATTTCGCCCGTTCGCATCCGGCCGGAAGCCTCGGTCGCAAGCTGTTATTGCATGTAAGCGACGTTATGCGGACTGGAAACGATTTACCGAAAGTAGCCCCCGATGCGCTGTTGCGCGAAGGCTTATTGGAAATGAGCCGCAAGGGCCTCGGTATGACCACGGTGCTCGATGCATCGCAGAAGTTACTTGGCGTATTTACCGACGGCGATTTACGTCGCGTGCTAGACAAGGCGCTGGACTTACATACGACCACCATGCAGACCGTAATGACCGCCAATCCCAAACGCGCCAAGCCACGCATGCTGGCCGCCGAAGCCGTCCATCTGATGGATCTGCATAAGATTACGGCACTGCCGGTAGTCGACGATAACGACATCGTGGTGGGCGCACTTAACATTCACGATCTATTCCGCGCCGGCGTAATGTAAATGAACGATTTGCTGATCAGAGCTGCGGCCGTGCGTTTGTTGGTGTTGGACGTTGACGGCGTGCTGACCGACGGACGCTTATATTTCAGTGCGCGCGGCGACGAAGTAAAAGCGTTTCACGTCCGCGACGGCGCCGGAATTGTGCTGCTGCGACGCGCCGGTGTCGAAATCGGCGTAATCACGGGGCGCAGTTCGCCCGCAGTCGATCGCCGCATGACCGAACTCGGCGTCACGCGCGTGCGTCAAGGAGTACAGGACAAGTTGCCGGTGCTGCGCGAATGGCTGGCGGAACTCAAATTGGAAGCCGATGCCATCGCGTGCGTCGGCGACGACATCGCCGAAGCGCCCTTGCTTAAAATAGCGCGACTGAGCGTCGCGGTAGCTGACGCGCATCCAACGGCTCGCGAGCACGCTCACTACATTACGCAAGCTCCGGGCGGCATGGGCGCAGTGCGCGAAGTGTGCGACCTGATTTTGCAGGCCAAGGGCGCATGAGCACACAGTGGTTCAGCGTCGCGGCCTTCATCGTTGCAGTCGTGCTCGGCTACACAGTCATTGCCACCCGCAACGACGATGGCATATCGATACCTGCACCGGTAATAGCGGGCTACTACCTGAAGGACGCTACGATTGTCGAAACCGGAACGGACGGCGCACCGCGCATTCGAATTGCGGCGGTCGACGTGCAGCAGGACATGCGCGACAACGCCATGCAACTCCAAACGGTGAAAGCCGACTACTTCACAACTCCGACCGCCGACGCTGCTTCGACGCATTGGGTAATGGACGCAGCGCAAGGCCGCATGCCGGCGAAGTCGGATGTCGTCAAATTGAGTGGTGGCGTTACCGCGTACACAGTCGATAACGAACGCGCGGTAACGTTCGCAACGTCGGCGCTCGATATCGATACCAAGCTGCAGACCGCGCGCACCGATCAAGCAGTCGACATCGACGTCGCAGATCATCGCATTACCGGTCATGGACTGACCGCGGATTTACCGCGCGAACACCTGCAGCTTTCCGGGCGCGGCGAATTACGTCTGGCCGAGAATACGCCTCGGCAGATCGAGGCGGCCGGCGACGCCAAAATCAGTTTGCCCGGCATTTTCGATCATGAAGGATTGGAGTTACGCGATGGCGGCATTCGATTGACGAAAGTGCGGAGCAAGACCCCGCCGCTGGTGCAAGCGGACGAAGCCGTGGCCAGCAACACCGACTTGGACAACAACCGCTTTACGCTACGCGGCAACGTGGAAATTGACCTTCCCGAACAAGGCAAAGTCCAATCGGACAGTGCAGTAGTCACGGTGCGCAACAGTCGCATCGTGCATGCAACCGCATCGGGCCAACCATCGTCGCAGCCCAACGCCGAACCGGTGCGCTTCGAACATCGCCGCAAAACGAAGAATAAGCAGACTAACGAAGTCGCTACCGAAACCGCAAACGGCCGCGCACAGACCATCGACTATGACGTGCTAACCAATTTGGTCGTCTTTACGGACAACGTGTGGTTCAGTACCGGGCGATTCGAATGGCGCGGCGAAGAATGGCAATACAACCTGACGGACGGTTCGGGCAGCACGACGCGCCGCTCAACGACTACAGTGTTGCCGCGACCAAGCTCTGATGCGGGCGGTAAGCAATAATCATGACGTTGTTGCGTGCGGAAAATTTAGCGAAGCGCTACAAATCACGGCAAGTAGTCAGAGATCTATCGCTGCAAGTGGCAAGCGGTGAAGTGGTCGGCCTTTTGGGACCGAATGGCGCAGGCAAGACCACCGCTTTTTACATGATCGTCGGCCTAGTGCGTAACGACGCCGGCCATATCTGGATTGACGAACAAGACGTTTCGCGTCTGCCGATGCACCGGCGCGCGCAATTGGGCCTGGGCTACCTACCGCAAGAGCCGTCGGTGTTCCGAAAACTCACGGTGGAAGACAACATCAACGCCGTATTGGAACTGCGCAAAGATTTGGACGATGCCGGCCGCGAACGCGCACTGACCGAATTGCTGGATGAATTACATATAGGACATATCCGCAATAGCCTCGGGCAAAGCCTCTCGGGCGGCGAGCGCCGGCGCGTCGAAATTGCGCGTGCACTGGCGATACAACCGCGATTTATCCTGCTGGACGAACCGTTCGCCGGCGTCGACCCCATCTCCGTGCTGGACATTCAGCGCATTATCAAGCACCTGAGCGACCGCAATATCGGCGTGCTTATTACCGATCACAACGTTCGCGAGACCTTGGGAATCTGCAGCCGTGCTTATATTGTGAACGCGGGCGCAGTTCTGGCGGCTGGAACCGCCGAGGAAATCCTTGCCAATCGCGACGTGCGTGAGGTGTACTTAGGCCAAGATTTTCGTCTGTAACCATGTTCAAACCGGCGCTTCAACTAAAACTCGGTCAGCAGCTCACCATGACGCCGCAATTGCAGCAGGCTATCCGCCTGCTGCAGCTGCCGGCGATGGAATTGCAAGCCACCATTCGCGAGGCGCTGGAAAGCAACGTGATGCTGGAGGCAGAGGAAGAAGAGTTGCCGACGGTCGATACCGCCGAACTGCCGCAGCTTAACTACGAGCAACGCGAACACCTTGAGGCGGCGTCGCGCGCCGACAGCGACGAACCGGCATCTGAATCCCTCGACGACACCGGTGCCGAACATAGCGACGAAGCGGCGGAAGCCGAGTGGGCCGACAAGCAAGTCACCGGCGAATCGGAAACGCCTTGGTCCGGCGACGGCAATCGGCAAGACGAATTCGCGGATTCCAGCGGCGAAACGCTGCAGGATCACTTGTTGTGGCAATTGGAAATGTCGCGCGTGCCCGAACTCGATCGCAAGATCGGTGCCGGTATCATCGACGCAATCAACGACGACGGCTATTTATTCGAACCGCTGGAAGAGATCGCCAAACATCTGCAGCCGGAAATTACTGTTGATGTAGACGAAGTGGCGCGTGTACTTAAGCAAGTGCAAGCGATGGATCCGCCGGGCGTCGGCGCGCGTTCGGTCGGCGAATGCATCGAATTGCAGTTGCGGCAATTGGATTCCGACACGCCGGGTCGCGAGACGGCCGTTCAAATCGCGCAGCATTACCTTGATCAAGTGGCGGAGCAGCAATTCGCGGTCTTGCGTAGGCAATTACGTGTCACCGAGGAGGAATTAGAAAACGCCCTCGTATTGGTCCGCGCGTGTCAACCGCGCCCCGGATCGATAATTCACTCCGCGCCTTCGGAATATGTCGTGCCGGACGTATTCGTGCGCCGCACCGAACACGGTTGGGCAGTCGAGATCAATCCATCGACGCTGCCCAAAGTGCGCGTCAATCAAAGTTACGCAAATCTTCTGACGCGTGCCGCCGATCACGCCACGCTGCGCACGCAGTTGCAGGAAGCGCGCTGGTTGATACGCAGCTTGGAAATCCGCAATGAGACCTTATTGAAAGTAGCACGCTGCATTGTGCAGCGTCAGTCCGCTTTTCTGGAGCAAGGCGACGAGCACATGCAGCCGATGATCTTGAAGGACATTGCCGAAGCGGTCGAAATGCATGAGTCCACCATTTCGCGTGTGACCACCAACAAATACATGCACACGCCGCGCGGCGTCATCGAATTTCGTTACTTCTTCTCCAGTCATGTTTCGGGTTCGGACGGCTCCGAACTCTCGTCCACCGCCATTCGGGCCAAGATCAAAAAACTGGTGGCGGCGGAAGACCCAAGCAAGCCTCTGTCCGATGCGCGCATCGCGGAAATCCTGTCCGACGACGGCGTGCAAGTTGCCCGTCGTACCGTCGCCAAGTATCGTGAAGCGCTCAACATCCCTCCGTCCAGCGATCGCAAACGAGTCACTCATCGATGACGCTGTAGCGCCATCCTTCCCAGAAGGAGATCCTCCATGCAATTGAACGTCACCGGCCATCATGTCGAAGTTACCGCCTCGATGAAGAGCTACGTCGAGAAAAAACTCGACCGCATCGTCCGCCACTCGGACCATGTCATGGACGTGCACTGCATTCTCACGGTGGAAAAGCTGCGCCATAAGGCCGAAGCGACCGTCAACTTGACCGGCAGCAAAATCCACGCCGACGCCATCGAAGACGACATGTACAAAGCCATCGACGCCTTGGCCGACAAA
>Ga0315910_10000621_pt1 | contig 34761 bp, 29 predicted proteins | sample EdamamesoilMG_FD_204470 | JGI IMG/M metagenome (GOLD analysis project Ga0315910, IMG submission 204470) | Garden soil microbial communities collected in Santa Monica, California, United States - Edamame soil | ecosystem: Environmental > Terrestrial > Soil > Garden | place: USA: California...
TGAGCGTTCCAAACAAACCTGAATGCTGCACTTTCTCCAGTTCTTTAGTCTCCATTGGATTTTATTTACGTTTGAGTGTTGTAGTTTTAACCCGGCCATACGAAGTACATTTTCCGTCCGGATGTGCAAAAATAAGCAGCTTCAAACGTTTGCATGAACCATTAAAAGGATATTTCGTTATAGCCAGAGCCGACCAAATTTCTTTGCATGCGCGAACTGAAGTACCTCAATAAATACCTGTTAAAATACAAGTGGCATCTCATCCTCGGAACCCTGTTTGTTATCATCTCTAATGCCTTTCAGATTTTTCCGGCTGTATTGGTTCGGCATGCCATTGATCTTGTAGCCGATAATATTCAGGTCTATAAATCCTTTGGCGAATCGAATGTTCAGCAACGATTTTTCAGCGTGTTTGCATTCGGCATCCTTATTTACGCTGCCTTGATTTTAGTGATGGCGCTTCTGCGTGGAGTCTTTTTGTACTTTGTCCGTCAAACGCTGATTGTAATGTCGCGTCTCATTGAGTACGATCTCAAAAACGAAATCTTTCACCATTACCAGGCGCTGCCGCTAAGCTTTTATCGCAGAAATAATACCGGTGATTTGATGAATCGTATCTCGGAAGATGTGAGCCGCGTGCGCATGTACCTGGGGCCGGCCATCATGTACGGCCTTACGTTGATTACTCTTTTTATGATGCTCATTCCGTTTATGTTTCGAATAAACGCAGAGTTAACCTGGTATGCGCTCAGTCCGCTGCCGTTACTATCGGTGAGTATTTTTTTTGTGAACAACATTATTGAGAAGCGGGCCGAAGAAATTCAAAAGCATCAATCGAGACTATCAACGTTTGTGCAGGAAGCCTTTAGTGGTATACGCGTACTGAAATCATTTAACCGCGAGCATGAGTCTTTCTCGAAATTTGAAATTGAAAACAACGCCTACCGGAAACATTCGCTGAAGCTGACGCGCGCCCAGGCGCTTTTCTTTCCGGTAATTATGGGGCTTGTCGGTATAAGCACAATACTAACTGTGTATGCCGGCAGCATATTAGTTATTAACGGCACACTTACGTTTGGCAACATTGCCGAGTTTATCATTTATGTGAACTTGCTCACGTGGCCTGTTACCTCGTTAGGCTGGACTATCAGTTTAGTGCAACGTGCAGAGGCATCACAAAAGCGCATCAATGAATTTTTGAAAACGAAGACAAACGTAATCTCAGAAAAAGATCTTGTGCAAGAGATCAAGGGTAAAATTGAATTTACCAACGTGAGCTTCACCTACCCGGACACCGGCATTAAGGCACTGCGTGATGTTTCCTTTCATATCAACCCGGGTGAGTCGCTGGCAATTATTGGTACTACCGGGTCGGGCAAAAGTACAGTGGCCAGTCTGGTGTCGCGGTTGTATGACGCGCGCCAGGGAGAAATTCGCATTGATGATGTACCGATAACACATTATGATCTTCATTGTCTTCGAAGCCAGATCGGTTATGTACCACAGGATGTTTTTCTTTTCAGCGATAGCGTTCTCAACAACATTGGCTTTGGCATCAAGCATCCCTCCGAAGAAAAGGTAATTCAATCCGCTAAAGATGCGGATGTCTATGCCAACATTATGGAGTTCCCGCAAGGGTTTAATACGCGTGTAGGTGAGCGTGGTATTACATTATCGGGTGGCCAGAAGCAACGTGTATCCATTGCACGGGCTATTGTTCGCGAGCCAAAAATTCTGATGTTAGATGATGCCTTATCGGCTGTTGACACAAAAACCGAAAACAATATTCTGAACAGCATGAAAAGGATCATGCAGGGAAGAACAACCATTATTATTTCGCATCGGGTGTCGTCAGCGAAACTGGCCAATAAAATTATTGTACTCACTGACGGAACAATAGCCGAGGAAGGTACACACGAATCGTTGCTTGAACGGAATGGTATCTATAAAGAGCTTTACGAAAAACAAATTCAGCTTGAAGAAACCGAAACGGAACAATAATATTCCAAGCTGTTCTTAGAAATTATAACGCACACCGGTTCCGCCCATTAACCTGATGTGCGGCCGGTCGAGCAGTTCAAAAAGTAAATTGAAATCAGCGTAAAGCGTAACAGGTGTATCTTTAAACGTATACTCTATTCCAATAATGCCTTGGGGGCCCAGATCAAAATCCTGACGCTCATCGGTGTGCCAGTTAAAAGGAGGAGCATCGTCAATATAACTGTACTCTACCCGTGCCGTCTTAAATAAAGCACCAATTCCCCAAAACCAGTTGAGACTTCCTACCATTCCTTCAACGGGAATATCATATTGAAAAAGATAGCGAGCGTCCAGGTAAATTACTCCGTTAACTTCCTGCGATCTAAATTCATAATCGTCATATTCCTTATACCAATCAAAAGAGGACTTGTAGTAGTAGTAGCTCCAGCCTCGTGGTGCTGTGCCCAGGTTGAACTCGATGGCTTTGTTATTGAGGAGATACTTTTTGTACACGATTCCCATGGGCTCACCAAACCGGATTCCGACACTCTGGTTTTGTGCCCGTACAAAATTTGCAGATACAATCATCAAAGCAGCAAATGCTATTTGCTTTATCATCTTGCTCAATTAATGTGCGATTAAAAAATATACCGAAGGCCAACACCACCCTCCACACGTCTCCACCCCGGGTCTGCCTGTAAGTCGGCAAAATATTCCAGTTCCATAAAGGCTGAGATGGGGATTTGAAAATAAGAGTATTCAATGCCAATAACACCTTGTACGCCTTGCGTGAATCGGTTTCGTGAAACGCTGCCGGCTGTGTTGGCCGGCTCAGGATTACTCATGGTGGGCTCACGTTGGTAGAGGTAATCATACTGAATCTGAGAGTTTCTCCACTCCCAACCGGCCCCAACATAAAATTGAAGCCCGGGAGAAATTTTCCTTGCATCAAACTGATACAAAACTTTTATCTCCGCTATAAAATCTGATTTCACTTTATGGGTAAGGTAGCTAACCGTGGCATTGTCCGATAAGGTATCGTAATCCTGATACTCGTTAAACTTCTCACGGAAATAACGGTTATACAATCCACTGGCGGGCTTTCCAAGATCTGCCGCGATCGAAAAATTTTTAGACGCGTAGTATTTGTACGTAATGGCAAACGGATCACCAAGTTTGATACCGATACCGCTGTACGGATAGCGACTCTGTTCAAAAACCGGACAGACTATTTTGGCTTTACTACCCTTAACTTTTGCGGAATTATTGTAACGCTTCTGGGTATAATAACTCTTACCACTGTTGGACTTTTGAGCATGTACCAACACCGCGAGCAGGCAAAACAGGCAAAGCAGTATAACCCTTTTAAATTGCATTGGCGCAAATATAATTCATTTACCCTGATTAAGAGATTGGCTTAACGGGTTCGCGACTCAAACAAACTCCTTATACTGCATTTTGTGGAGCTGAGCGTAGTAGCCATTGTGCGTTAACAGCTCATCGTGTCGACCTTCCTCCTTAATTTCACCATGATCGAGCACAATGATTTTATCAGCTTTTTGAATTGTTGAAAGCCGGTGGGCAATTACAATCGAGGTTCTGCCGCTCATCATTTTCAGGATGGCCTGCTGAATCATTTCTTCTGTTTCTGTATCGACCGATGAGGTTGCTTCGTCCAGAATTAAAATGCGTGGATCATACACCATGGCCCGAATGAAGGAGATCAACTGACGCTGGCCAACCGAGAGTGTGGCACCCCGTTCCATCACATTGTAGGAAAGCTTTCCGGGCAGGCGCTCGATAAATTTTCGGGCACCCACTAAGTCGGCCGCATGCCACACCATATCTTCAGTAACTTCCGGATTACCCAGTGTGATGTTGTGTAGTATGGTATCCGAAAAAAGAAAAACATCCTGCAGTACTACACCAATGTTTTTGCGAAGCGTGCCGAGTTCGTACTCCGTAACATTGATGCCATCTACCCGAATTGTACCTTGATTGATTTCATAGAAACGGTTTAGCAGATTGATGATCGATGATTTTCCTGCTCCTGTTGCCCCCACCAACGCAATGGTTTCGCCTGCCTTAATGGTGATGTTTATATCCTTTAACACATATTCCTCCTGATTGTAGGCAAACCACACATGATCAAACTTCACTTCGCCTTGAATATGATCAGGGATGTGCTTACCATTCCGCTGAACTTCTTCTTGATCGTCTAGCAAATTCATAATACGCGAAGAGCTTACTATACCCATTTGCAAGGTATTGTACCGGTCGGCAATCATCCGAATGGGCCGGAAGAACATGTTGATGTACATGATGAAGGCAATTAATTTACCTACGGTAATACCCGTGGTCTCAACATTCATAACGCCCTTTGCTCCGTACCACACCAGCAACCCTACGCCCGCTGCCGCGATGATTTCGGCTACCGGTAAGTAAACTGAATAATACAACACCGACCGCATGTTGGCTTGCTTATGTTCATCATTGATCTCTTTGAACTTTTCGAACTCGCGTTTTTCGCTTCCAAAAATCTGCACGATGTTCATCCCGGAGATATGTTCCTGAACAAAGGTGTTCAGGTTGGCTACTGCATTGCGTACATCGTTAAACGCTACTTTTATTTTTTCTTTGAAAACATACGTACTCAACAACAACAACGGAATGGTTGACAAGCTGAGCAACGCCAGGCGCCAGTCTTCATAGAACATAAAGGCAAGGATAAACATGATCTGCAGCAAGTCACCGGCCATGGCCGCTATACCTTCGCTGAACACATCGGCCAGGGTTTCAACGTCAGAGATGGTTCGTGTTACCAATCGGCCAATAGGTGTTTTATCAAAAAATTTAAGTCGCAAACTGATGATATGCTGGTATAATTTCAACCGGATATCGCGAATAACCTGCTGCCCCAACCAACCTGAGAGGTACGTATGAACATACTGCGCAAAGAATTGAATTATGAGGAATGCCACCAGTATCCACATCATCGTGATCATGCCATCCAGATCACCAAAGGCTACATGGTGATCCAGTGTGTACTGCACCAGTACCGGACGTATTGGCGCAAGTACGCCTAATGCCACCGTAAGGAAAATGATCGTGACAAACCGGGTGTTGTAGGGCTTTACAAACTTCATCAATCGCCTGAGTACAGACCAATCGATAATGTTTCCACTGCTTACTTTTTCTTTCTCCACGTGGCGGGGTGGTTTTCTGGTTGTGTTTGATGAACGTTGATGCCCATCAACTTGTTTTTGATTTTACAGCTACAATGGCCGAAAAGTTCATCCAACAGTTACTTTGTTGTTCACCGCTTTATAGTACAACACACTTGAATTTTCCTCGCGTAGTGTTTCGCGGGCTACGCGCATGATCTCGGCTGCAGTTACAGCTCCTATTCTTTTTCGCTCCTCATTAATCAGGTTGGTATCGCCCGATAACGATGAAAAGGCCAGGTTCATGGCACGATTCAATACTTCTATTTCGTCAAACTCAAGGGTAGACTCGGCTTGGTTCTTTACTTTTTCCACTTCTATTTCTTCAGGGCCTGCTGCAATCAAGCTTTCGATGATCGCATTTACTTCTTGCTCGGCTTGTTCCAATGTGATTCCATCTTTCACACGACCGCTTACTACCAGTAGTCCCGGATCGATAGTACCCATCGAAAAACAGGAGATGGAAACAAAAATCTCTTTCTCTTTGATAAGTTGCTGATACAACCTACTGGATTGACCACGGCCCAGTACATCGCCTAGTAAATCAGTAGCAGCATAGTCGGGATGAAAACGACCCGGCATGTGCCAGGCTTTATAAAATGCATTTGAAGGAACGTTCGCTTCTACTTCTAAAAAACGTTTGGTTTGTTGCCTCGGCTCTACAGGAAGTTCGCGCGGTTTTATATCACCCTTCGGAATTGGGCCAAACCATTTTTCAGAAAGTTTCTTTACCTGCTCTACCGTTACTTTACCGGCTACTACCAATATGGCGTTGTTCGGGACATAATGTTGAAAGAAAAAATCCTTTACATCATCCATTGTAGCGTTTTCAATATGGCTGATTTCCTTTCCGATAGTAGCCCACCGATAGGGATGAACTTCATACGCCAGCGGTCTTAGTTTTAACCACACATCACCATACGGTTGGTTGAGATACCGTTGTTTGAATTCTTCAATAACAACTTTGCGCTGAACCTCCAACACCTGTGGATCGAAGGATAAACTGAGCATGCGATCGCTCTCCAACCAAAATCCGGTCTCCAGGTTAGCAGCCGGCACCGTTAGGTAGTAGTTGGTGACATCGGTACTCGTGAAAGCATTGTTTTCTCCGCCCACAAGCTGCAAGGGTTCGTCATAACTAGGAATGTTGGCCGATCCACCAAACATCAGATGCTCAAAAAGGTGGGCAAAGCCTGTTTTACTTTCCTGTTCATCGCGCGAACCAACATCGTACAGGATGTTCAGCACAGCTATTTCTACGGTTGGATCTTCGTGTACAATCACACGCAGACCGTTTTCCAAAGTAAATTCCTGGAATTGAATCATAAGGGGCCAAAAGTAGTAAGATCAGGAGTTACTTCTCAACGGATTTTCAATATCCGGTTGTTAAATATTCTCGGGCACCGGCAGTGTAACAACAAAGGTGGTTCCCTCATCCAGCACAGAGGTGGCTTCTACCGAGCCACCCAGTTTGTGCACCGTTTCTTTCAGAATGTATAAGCCCAGCCCGGAACCCTGCGCTTTTTCAGTTGCACGATAAAACATATCGAAGATTTTGGCCAGGTGCGTGTGGCCGATACCCCTACCATTATCCTGAACCCTTAAACGGTAATGCCCCTGATGCTTTGAAAGTAAAATCTTAACAAACGGAGTGCGCGTGTCGTCAAACCAATGAAACTTTATGGCATTAGAAATCAAATTGTTTAAAATGATTTTCAATCGCGCCAGATCGGTAATCATTTCGTGGCCGGTTAAATCTTCTATTTCAAATTTAATTTTAGAAAAGTCGGGCGCGTATTGGTGGTCTAGCAATAAGTTTTCTACCAGGGTAGTGAAATGGCATGCTTCCCACTTAATCGGCATTCGTGTATTACGCGAGAAGCTTACTACCTCTTGAATAAATTCTTCAAGCTTCTTCACACTGCGCTCCATCATCGACAGGTAATGTTCCTGGGTTACACTCGGCTTATCAAGTCGCGCGATGGCAATTAACCCCAGAATAGATTTTAGCGGAGCGCTCAAGTCGTGTGATGCACTGTATACAAATCGATCCAGCTCGGTATTACGAAGTACCAGCTCTTCATTGGCTTGCTTCAGATCAAGGGTACGTTGATCAACCAGATTCTGAAGGAACTCCCTTCGTTTGCGCGACATGCGCGCACTAATCGCATACGACACCCAGGCTATAAGAATGGTGACAACAACGATCAAAAAGATAAATTCTGCCTTTTGCCAAAAAGGTTTGCCAATGGTAATGTGCACAACAGTGGAGTCGCTCCATCCTTCACCCGTATTTTTCTTAGCGCGTACTTCGAGGGTATGCTTTCCAGCAGGAAGATCGGACAAACTCACTTCACTATTTCGGATGGGATGCCATACACTATCCTCGTGTATCATTCGCCACTGCATGTTAATTTTATTTTCCGGAAACGTGATTGACGAGAACTGAAGATTCAGAAAAGATCCATATGGTGCTGTAATGCCATTTATGAAACGCGTACTTTCTCCATTAACACGCGCATCCACACAAAAAGGAGTAGCTGTCGGTCTATTGCTTATCACTGATTCGCGCGCAGTGGCAAGACCATACGAAGTTCCAACCCAAAGCCTCTTGCGCTTGTCTATAAAAATACCGTGATCGGTTATTGTATTTGATGGTAGCCCGGCATTTTCATCGTACAACCAATAATCACCCGAAGTAGTATTGTATCGAAATAATCCATACGAGTTTGAAAACAAAATATTCTGGTCGTCTAGTACTTCAACCGAGCTTACTGAAAAATTTGTAAATTCCTGGCCGAGTTGCACCTGGTCGATGGTTTGATGATCGTAACGCAACAGTCCTTCGGTGGAAGCAATCCACATTACATCGCCCAGCGCCACCATATCGTGAATATTAAAATCGCCCTGAACTTTAAAATGCACCGGCAAGCTGATGTTTACAAAATCTTTTGCTTCGGGGGTTTTTAAAAACAAGTAACTGCCAATGCCGTTGGCTGCGGCATACATGCCACGAGAACCTTTACGCACCAGGTTAACTTCGCTTTGTGTAAGCAGCGGAATATTGAAATACTTCACCATGAGCGAATCGGTAATCATCATCACTTTTGGATTTCGCGCCTGGCTCAGCCAGAGGTTTTGCTGATCGTCCAGGTAAACATCGTGCACAAAATTTCCTTGCTTCAAAAAATTCCACGAATGCTTCAGCTTCCCATCCTGAAACAGTAACACATCAAACGCACTGCTGGCCCACAACCCACGCTTACCAAACTGAAGTGACTGGAAATAACCCTCCGGATTTTCGTAAATAACGTTTCTCAGCCATTCACCATCCGCTGCCTGTCGCAATTCAACCAGTGTTTCTTTGTGACAATAGTAAAGCAGATTGCGTGCGGAGTCATAGGCAATCGCTTCAATAAAGTGAGTTTGCGAATTTAGATCAGCAAGTTGAAACCTGTTGGACTGCACGAGTACTAACCCCTTGTCGGTGCTCACCCACAAATCATTCTCCTTGCTGGTAAAGCTGCTGTTGATCCCTTTGAAGTCATAATCCAGTATCGATACTTCGCCTGTTGTTTTTACCCGGTATTGGTTCTTTCCGAATGTGCTTACCCACAGGGTTTTGTCTTCGAGAAAATTAAGGTGTGATATGCCCGGTATTGGCACAACTTTCTCAACCTGCTTAACCTCCACATCACCAGGTGTTGCGCGGTACAATCCATCAGCAGCACCAATCCACAAGTGTCCATCACGAAAAACAACATGGCTGATGTTGCGCGGCAACGAAGCTTTCAGTTGAACAAATTTATCTTCGGCCGAAACGTATCGAAAAATTGTTCCTTGATATGAAAGAGTATACAGATTATCCTGGTCATCTTCAAAGAAGTAGTAGGATCGAATAAAAACGGGAGATCGGTTAGCTTCACCAAAATCAAAACGCTTGATGGGTTTCCCTTCATTGAAACGAAGCGCTGATTGAGGCTCACCCAGCCAGATATTCCCCGACCGGTCTTCGTAAATAAACTTCGGATACCAGATTGTAGTATCCGTTGGGTAACGGGCACCATTTACAAGTGACTTGAAAATAACTGTATCAACATGATTTTGAATTTCAATGAGGTCAAGATCACCAATGGCTAATAGTTTACCATCGCGGGTGTTTAAAAAACCTTTTGTGTATTGACTATGAACGGCCGACTTATAGGTGGTAAACCGAAGGCCATCATATTTAACGAGCCCATCATCGGTTGCTATCCAAACAAAACCAAGTGTATCCTGAGCCACCGCTTTGACAACATCGCTTGGCAACCCCTGCTCAACGCGATACGATCGAAACCTATATTCCTGCCCAACCACTGCTGCGGGCAGCAAGCAACCGATCATAATCAACAACGCATAACGCATAATCCAAACGCTTCACTTTGTAATAAAGATAGCAGACTTTTTGAACGCAAAACAAAGAAGGTTGCAGGTCGATTTTCCTGTTATCGGCAAGTCAAAAACTCCCTTAACTTAGCGGCCAAAATTCGCTACATGAATTTTAATCGAAAGAAACATTCTGAAGACAGTCTGCAGAAACTTTACCGGGCGCTGCTTTTTCCGCGGATGATCGAGGAAAAGATGCTCATCCTGCTCCGTCAAAATAAAATCAGTAAATGGTTTAGTGGTATCGGGCAAGAAGCGATTGCCGTTGGCATTACACAAGCCCTCCATGCCAATGAATACATTCTACCCATGCACCGAAACCTCGGTGTCTTTACCGGACGCAATATTCCGTTTGACAGACTCTTTGCTCAATGGCAGGGAACCCTAATGGGGTATACCAAAGGACGCGATCGTTCTTTTCATTTTGGTACGAACGAACATCATATAGTAGGTATGATTTCGCACCTGGGTCCACAAAATGGAGTTGCCGATGGTATTGCACTCGCCAGCAAACTTAATGATGAAAACAAAGTAACGGTTGTTTTCAATGGTGATGGTGGTACCAGCGAAGGCGACTTCCATGAAGCGCTTAATGTTGCTGCCGTATGGGATTTGCCCGTCATCTTTATTATTGAAAACAATGGTTACGGACTTTCAACGCCAAGCCTTGAACAGTTTCGATGTGAGAGCTTCGCAGATAAAGGTATCGGCTACGGCATAGAAGCCATAAGCATTGATGGTAACAACATTTTAGAAGTGTATGATACCATTAAGCTACTGGCCGAAAACATCCGCCAAAATCCAAGACCTGTTTTAGTAGAGTGCCGAACATTTCGCATGCGTGGTCATGAGGAAGCATCGGGCACAAAGTATGTCCCCAAAGAACTCATGGAGGAATGGGCGGCAAAGGATCCGGTGGAAAATTTTGAAAAGTATTTATTGACCGCAGGAGTCATCGATCAGGCATTCATTGATAATGCCCGAAAAGAAATCAAAACTGTAATTAACAATGGTTTGACTGTTGCCTTTCAGGAAACTCACCCTGTTGCCAATACTGATGTTGAGTTGAACGATGTGTATGCGCCTTTTACGCAAGCCGTTATTTCACCGGCATCAGAATCAAAATCAGAAAAACGTTTTATCGATGCCATCAGCGATGGACTTCGACAAAGTATGGAACGGTTCGATAATCTCGTACTAATGGGCCAGGATATTGCCGAGTATGGCGGTGTGTTTAAAATCACCGAGGGATTTGTAGAACGTTTTGGAAAATCGCGTGTACGAAACACACCCATCTGCGAATCGGCCATCGTAGGTGTAGGCTTGGGACTTTCCGTGAAAGGCATGAAGGCAATGGTGGAGATGCAGTTTGCTGATTTCGTTACAGAAGGGTTCAATCAAATAGTAAATAATCTGGCGAAGTCTCATTGGCGCTGGGGGCAACATGCCGATGTGGTTGTACGAATGCCAACCGGTGCGGGTACTGCAGCGGGTCCTTTTCATTCTCAAAGCAACGAGGCGTGGTTCGTTCATACACCCGGACTTAAAGTAGTCTATCCTTCCAATCCTTACGATGCCAAAGGATTACTTTGTGCTTCGCTTGAAGATCCAAACCCGGTCATGTTTTTTGAACATAAGAACCTGTACCGCACTATGAAAGATTTTATTCCTGACGATTACTATACTGTTGAAATTGGTAAGGCCAGCATGGTACGAGAAGGCTCTGACTTATCCATCATTACCTATGGGATGGGGGTACATTGGGCTACTGAAGTTCTGAATGAACTGAGCGATGTACAGGCCGACATCATCGATCTGCGCACCTTACTTCCATGGGATAAAGAAACGGTACGTACATCCGTCACCAAAACCAACAAAGTGATTATCATGCATGAAGATACGCTCACCGGAGGAATTGGGGGTGAGATCAGTGCGTGGATCAGTGAGCATTGTTTTGAACACCTCGATGGTCCGGTTATAAGGGTAGCAAGTCTGGATACTGCCATACCATTTGCCCCAACGCTGGAGCAAAATTTCCTTCCAAATGGGCGGTTAAAAGAAGCCATTGAAAGGTTGCTGAAATTTTAGCTATCTTAGCCTGTTTCTGTACCAATTTTTTGAAGGCCACGGCACGAAATAGCGCAACCAATTTTTTAGCGTCATGTAAACTGACTGCGTTTGTCATGTTTATGTCGTTGCTTGCCTTACCTGCATTTTCGCAAAACACAAAGGGAGACAGACCCGAAGTAAGCGGCAGTTCAGGAAAACGGGAAAGTAGATTTAAAAGTCCGTTCAAAAAGAAAAACAAGAATCAGCAAGCCTCTTTTAATCGGGCACAGCCACGAGGGGTTACGCGTGCTAACAGTGGCCGCAAACCACCAAAGGCCGGAAAAGCTTCACAGAAAATTTACCCCCAACGCAATCTGTCAACACAGCCCAACAATACGCAGCGCGCCTTGCATGGTGGTGGTGCCCCTCGGGTTCGGGTTAGAAGTAATACAGGTAAGACCAGAAATGTGTACCCACAATATGGCCGGTATTCAAACAACCCCTCGCGAAAACCACAGACCGTTCAAAAACCGGTTTCGAATAAATCAACACTGGCACGACTCGAAAAACTTCAGGGGCCTTCTCCTTCGGGACCAGGCAAAAAAAAGAAAGTTGTTCCGCGGTCAGCTTCGCGCTCATACACGGCCAGAAAAAGTATTAATGTTTACGCCAATTTTCCACGGCCCAAACGTAAAGGCGAGCGTGCTGTTACTACCGATATTGCCGGAAGACCGTTGCGCAGAAAGAATTACGAAACACCACGTGTAACCATCACCAATCCAACAGCACGACCGTACCATGCCCGAAAGCGTGTGGGCGATCAGCCGTACCGAGGTCCATCCGGTAGCTACCGTTCTGCAACACGTACTACACCCAAAGCATGGAAGGGCAACATCAGTGGTCATAAAATTCGCGGACGAAATTTTTCCAGCAAGAAGCGAATTGAAGGTCAGCCCATTCTTCCAAAGCGAAGAAACAATGATCCTTTTGGCGATCGTGCTTACCGGGGCACAGTACCTGGTAACGGTGCCCGTTCGGCCTCTCAGCCGGGAGAAAAAAGAACAGGTAAAAGTCCATTACCCGTACGGGTGCCCGGACAGGGAGCTGACCGCATTGGCAGGTTTCAAGGTAACATTAAAGGCTATCGACCAAGTAAAGGTGGTGGTAGCGTAAGCGGACGATCATGGAATAATAAAGGAATTCCTGTACCCGTACGAACGCCACAGCAAGGGGCAAGGGCGGCCACTTTTCAGGGGAATATTAAAGGACATAGGCCCGACAAAGGCGGAGGTAGTGTTAGCGGACGATCGTGGAATAATAAAGGTGTACCAGTGCCGGTAAGAACACCTCAGCAAGGGGCAAGGGCAGCTACTTTTCAAGGTAATATTAAAGGACATCGACCCTTGAAAGGTGGAGGAAGTGTTAGCGGGAAACTCTGGAACAATAAGGGTACTCCGCTGCCCGGAAAACAACCTTCGGCTGATGCTATGAAAGTTGGAGGCTACCCGGGAAGAATCAGAAGATTTGAACAAAGTCCCGGGTTCAGCAACCAGGGTGAAGAATTTACCGGATATCTGAAGGGACGGAAGCGGGCTCCTAAAGGAGGCGGCAGTGTAAGTGGAAAACTCTGGAATAATAAAGAGAGTGCCATTCCGGTAAGACCACCTTCAGCGGCAGGCCGAAGGGTAAGCGGCTACCCCGGAAAAATAAGACGATTTGAAGCCCAGCCAGGATTTAATAATCAAGGCGAAGAGTTTACAGGCAACATTAAGCGTCCGTGGTTCTGGAAAGACTACATCGAAAATGACAATGCGGCCAAAGCATCCATTAAAAAGAAAAGACCAACTTCAACCACCTACCAGGTAGGCAATTTGCAACAGCCGGTGCGCCAGCGTGAGTACGTCAGAAATAAAAACGCTGCAGAAGAAGCCTTACTAAAACAAAAACCAACCAGCAATACCTATAAGGTTGGTGAGCTGCAGGTGCGAATAAAACAACGGGAGTATGGCAAAAAACCAAATGGGGCTGAAGGTTCGCTACCAGGCATAAAACCTACGAAGGAAACAGTAAAGGCAAGTACCTATGCCAAAGGAGCAAGACGTACCTTTGATTACGTTCGCAATCCAAACAGTCATGAAGAAGCCCTGAAAGTTCGCGAACCCGGCAAAGCCTTTGCAAAATCAACCGACTACCAGGGTAACATCAAAATGCAGAAGTATCAATTCTTCGAAAAGAACAGACAACTTCATCCCGATGCGCAGTTTGTTAAAACCAATAAGAACAATGTTGATGGCGAGCGTGACTTGCTCACAAACTTTAAACTATGGTGGGCCCGATTATTCAAGAAAGAAGAAGCACAGCCCGACCATTTAAAAGATAAGGGACACAAACCCCGCTACGATAAAGGTGAAGAAGGGTTGTGGTATGATTAAGGTTGAATGATGTGGAATAAACTTACGACTCTGGCGCAACTGGAGCAGATACAGGACGAATCAAAAGAAAAGAAAATTTTAATTTTCAAGCACAGTACGCGCTGCTCAATTTCCAGTGCAGCACTCAGCAGATTAGAGCGTAACTGGAAATCGGATGAAATGCCCGAGGTGAAGTCGTATCTGCTGGATCTGATTTCCTTTCGTCAGCTCTCAAATGAAATAGAATCGCTCTATCACATTGAACACGAGTCACCCCAGGTGCTGATTATTTCCAATGGGAAATCGGTTTACGATCGTTCCCACCTGGCTATCGATTACAATCAAATCAAGGAAGCGGTTAAAAATTGAATACCACAGTCTGTTTCAATTCGGCTGACAAACTGAGAGCGACCGGGCAGGTGAGGGCGGCACGTTTTAATTTCTCTTTTTGAATATCGGTAGCTACCAGATTATTGTGCGTAAAGGTGATCTGAATTTCAGCCACTCTTCTGGGATCTGCCGCCATTACCTTAACAATTTCGGATGTTAGCCCCTCCAGGTTAATTTCTTCGCGTCTGGCTAAAATCCCCATAAGGGTCATCATGCAGCTATTTAATGACGCACAGGTGAGGTCGGTAGGGCTAAAAGCCTCACCTTTGCCATTATTATCAGGGGGTGCATCGGTTACAATTGTGTTTCCTGACTTAAGATGGGTAACTTCCGTACGCAATTCCCCTTTATAAATTCCTTTCATGGATACCATATCGATAATTTTGTTTTTGCGTTAGCTGTTTAAAAGTCTAAATTTATTCAAAGATTGTTGGTTCAGATGCTGCGTTCAAAAAAGCTCCTTATTCTTATTTTATTCCTGTTTGCAATTTCTGGATTGTCTTCAGCCCAGACGCAGGATAGTTATGAGTATCAATCAGAATTTACCTGGGGTATAAGCAAGAATACCACCGGTGGCCTGATAGGCGGGATTGTCTTTAAAAAAGCAATCAAGAAGAGCGAGAAAATGCTGGAGACCTACGGTTTAGAGATCATGAATGTTAAGCATCCGCAGGAAGTAAGAACCGCGTCACCAACCGGCAACTACTATATCTTTGGAAAGAGTAACTTCCTTTATGCCTTACGATTCCAGTATGGTCGTGATTTTATTCTGTTTAAAAAAGCCCCCCAGCAGGGAGTAGAAATCAAAGCTATTTTTGCCGTTGGACCTACCATCGGCATTGTAGCTCCCTATTATGTAAAATATGGAAGTACAGGCTCTGACATGGGCTATTCCGGTCAATACGATCCCGCAAACACGGCCATGAACCCCGAAACCATTACCAGTACAGGCACATTATTTCAAGGATTAGGTGAATCGAAGATTACTCCAGGCGCTAATCTAAAAGCAGCCATGAATTTCGAGTTGGGAACTGTAAAAAGCCAGGTAACGGGCTTTGAGGTTGGATTTTTGCTCGATACCTATGTTAAGAAAATTGAAATGATGCCCGAAACCGAAAATTATTCGGTTTACCCCACCTTATTTATAACCTTATTCTACGGAAGTAGAAAATAAGGGGTAAAAATTTGATTTGAGACTGTGTCCTTTTTCTATCTTTGGCATTCTATTGTCAAATATTCGAACCTATGGAACCTAAAAAGACAGAAAAGGCGGATCTCACCAAGAAGTCATTCCTCTTCTTTAACATCGGACTTGTCGCCACGTTGGCACTTTGTATCATGGCGTTTACGCACAAAGTATATGACGACACGAGCGCAAAAGATTTAGATGATAATCAGGCTTTGACCGAGGAGATCATGGAAGTTCCTCCAACCGAGCAACAACCACCTCCACCACCAAAAATTCAGCAGCCTCAAATCATTGAGGTCCCTGATGAAGAGGAAATCGAAGAAGAAATCGAAATCAACATGGATACTGAGGTAACAGAAGATACCAAAGTAGAAGACATCGTAATTGCCCCTCCGGCCGAAGAGAAAGAAGATGTTGACCAGATTTTCTCCGTGGTGGAAGAATCTGCAGCCCCTAAGGGTGGTATAAATGCTTTCTATGAATATGTAAAAAGTAAAATGAAGTATCCGGCCCAGGCCCGAAGAATGGGTATCGAAGGCCGCGTTTTCGTGGAGTTCGTTATTGAGCGCGATGGCCGTTTAACTGATGTGAAAGCGCTGAAAGGTATTGGTGCAGGGTGCGATGAAGAAGCTGTACGTATCGTTCAAAGTTCACCAGCCTGGAATCCAGGTAAGCAAAGAGGTAAGCCAGTACGCCAGCGCTACGTTATTCCGATTTTCTTTAAGCTTCAATAAGCTTATCAATTGATAAAAGAAAGCGGCTGTAACATATAAAGTTCGGCCGCTTTCTTTTGTGTTTATCCTAGATTTAAAGACTCATCATGTCCTTAAACTTGGCTGCCTGCCTGCGGCTTACTTCTACTTTATCTCCGCCTTTTAATCTAACCATCAGTCCACCATTAAACCAAGGCTCAATACCTTCAACCCAGCTAAGGTTTACAATGTGCTTGCGACTGGCTCTGAAGAATGCGCGCTCATCCAGCTTCTCATCCAGCGCATTGAGTGATTTGTGAATCATCGGACGGTTAGCATCAAAATATACTTTTATGTAGTTGCCATCCGATTCAAATAATCTCACATTCGCCAGACTTACAAACCAACAGCGATCACCATCTTTTACAAACACCTGATCCTGTAAGCCTAACTTCTTTTCTGGTCCTCGTATAGCGGCTACTTTGGCCCGCTCCTTTTCAGCAAGTTTGGAAACTGTTTCAGCCAAACGTTCTGGCTGGATGGGCTTCAACAAGTAATCCAGTGCGTTTACTTCAAATGCCTTGAGGGCAAATTCATCATACGCTGTGGTAAATACCACTAAGGGCACCGCGTCCAATTCTTCAAGCAATTGAAATCCGGTTTTGCCGGGCATCTGGATATCCAGAAACAGTAGGTCAGGATTCAGATCATTCACCATCTGATTGGCCTCATCGGCATTCATGGCTTCGCCTACTACTTCAATCATCGGGTGATCTTCCAGCAGTTTCATCAATTCTTTGCGCGCCAGGCGCTCATCATCCACAATTAGTGCTCTCATGCGTTGTTCTGTTGAGGAATAATTATTTCGGTCAGTACAAAATTATCGTTTTCGTTCAGAATGCGGAAGGATGCCTCATCACCATAAATAAGCTTGAGACGTTGCACCGTATTTTTGATGCCAAGCCCCCCCTTGGTTCGTTTGGTTCCGCTTATCAGGTGTCCGCTGTTGCGAATATGAATTTTCAATTGATTATTATCAACATAGGTTTTCAAATGAATAACGCCACCCTTGGTCAGTTTGGAAATTCCGTGTTTGATGCCGTTTTCAACTAATGTCTGGATCATTAACGGAGGCACCAAAAAATTCTTTGAATCCGGATGAATTTCAAACTCAGTTCTCAGTCGCTCTTCAAACCGGATACTCTCCAGGCCAAGGTAATCTTTAACGATCTTGAGTTCATCTTCAAACTTAGTAAGTCCTTTTTTGTCGGATGCCAGGCTGTTGCGCAAGATGTTCGACAATTGATTGATCGCTTGCTTCGATTTTGATGGATTTTCATCCACCAGTGCGCGAATACTGTTAAGCGCATTAAAAATAAAATGCGGGTTAAGCTGCGATTTAAGATTGTTTAATTCTATCTCGATCATTGATGCTTCATACTTCAATGAATTGTTGTAGCGTTCAAAGTAATAGTATGTGAAGTACAGCACCGTCCACAGAAAGAATACAATGACATAAAAAAAAGATTGCCCAAGAATCTGTTCGGGACTGAAAGCCGCTGCCGGATCAAACGTTCGGCTGAGAATGAAGTTTATCGGTACACGCAAAAAGTAGACAACAAAACCCATCAAAAAAATGGCTATCAATACACTGGGTAAAAGTCGAGGCATCGAAAACAGAAGCCATTTTCTTCGGATAAGCTGGTTGCGAAAAAAATGCGTAACCACCAGGCACAGTAATGCATCGAACACAAAGAAAATAACTCGCTTCGGTGAAATACTACCAGAATCCAGGAAACTGGATCCAATCAGAAAGGAGGCATACAGAATCCATCCACCTATCTGCAAAAGCCAGTAAACATTGGTTTTGTTCAGTGCCATACAATTCAGGCAAAAGTACACAAATGGTGCAGGGTGTCAGGAACATTTATTTGGAAGGCGGCCCTTCGGCCTTCCCGGAAAAAAAGCGTTACAGAAATTTGAACTGCAACACGTACAGGAACAACAAGGCTGTTGTGATGATCAATACCCAGGTAGTAACAATCAGAATCTTCTTGTAAGCTAAAAGCTTAGGATCGCTGGCCAATGTATTACACGCGAAGGAAAGTCCGGCCAGTATGTAAAGTGAAGCTTCGAGATAATCATGCCGATAGAGGTAGTAACCACCTACGGCAATGAAGATGACAGCAAAAAGATATTGACGGATAGTAGCGTTCATAAACTTCAGGTATTGATTAATCTAATTCGGCCTTCAAAAATTTGCCTGTATAGCTGGCCGAATTTTTTGACACTTCTTCGGGTGTTCCTTTTGCTATAATTTGTCCGCCTTTGGCTCCCCCTTCGGGGCCCAGGTCAATAATATAATCGGATGATTTGATAACATCCATGTTGTGCTCAATTACCAACACGGTGTTGCCTTTATCCACCAGTTTTTGAAGAACATCAAGCAAGTGCGAAATATCCTGAAAGTGAAGCCCGGTTGTTGGTTCATCCAGAATGTACAAAGTCTTGCCTGTTTCGCGCTTCGAAAGCTCCGTAGCCAGTTTAACACGCTGTGCTTCTCCACCGGATAAGGTAGTAGCGTGCTGGCCGAGTGAAATGTACCCGAGGCCTACTTCGCTTAGTGTTTGAATCTTGCGCAGAATCTTCGGTTGATTCTCAAAGAAGGTAACGGCCTCTTCAACAGTCATGTCGAGCACATCACTGATGGATTTTCCTTTAAAGCGCACTTCCAGGGTTTCGCGGTTGTAGCGTTTACCTTTGCACGTTTCGCACGGCACATGAACATCGGGAAGAAATTCCATTTCGATTAAACGAAGTCCTGCACCTTCGCAGGTCTCGCACCGGCCGCCTTTCACGTTGAACGAGAATCGACCCGTTTTATAGCCTCTGATTTTTGCTTCTGGAAGTTGCGAGAATAAATCGCGAATGTCGCTAAACACTCCAGTATAGGTTGCAGGATTTGAGCGTGGTGTTCGGCCGATGGGTGATTGATCGACTTCAATTACTTTATCGACATGTTCAAGACCTTCAACTCTTTTGTGTGCCAGGGGTTCGGTTCGCGAACCATAAAAATGTTTGTTAAGAATCGGGAAGAGCGTATCGTGAATTAACGTAGACTTGCCACTTCCGGAAACTCCGGTAACACACGATAATGTTCCAAGCGGAATTTCCAGTGTAACATCTTTCAGGTTATTTCCCGAGGCTCCTGCCAAAACTATTTTTGTTCCGCTTCCTTTCCTTCTGCCTCCAGAAATATCAACACCAATTTTCCCGCTCAGGTATTTTGCCGTGGTGCTATTGTTGGCCAAAAATGTCTTGGGATCTCCCTCGGCTACAACATGTCCTCCGTGTCTTCCGGCACCGGGGCCGATGTCAACAATGTAATCGGAGTCGAGCATCATTTCTTTATCGTGTTCTACTACCAGCACGGAGTTGCCAATGTCGCGCAGATCTTTCAAGGCTTTAATCAGCTTAACATTGTCGCGGGCATGAAGCCCAATACTTGGCTCATCAAGAATATACAACACACCCACAAGCTGTGTTCCGATCTGGGTTGCCAACCGAATACGTTGTGACTCTCCTCCACTGAGTGTTCGTATTGGACGATTAAGATTCAGATACTCCAACCCTACATCCAACAAAAATCCAATGCGTTTTCGTATTTCCTTTAATACTTCAGTTGCGATTACCCGTTGTTTTTCTGAGATACGATTTTCCAGTCCATCAAACCATTGCTGCAGTGCGTTGATGTCGAGCACGGCAAGCTGAGCGATGTTCTTACCATCAATTTTAAAATGAAGGGAATCCTTCTTCAGACGCGCGCCTTCACAATCCGGACAAATTCGGGTAACGGTAAAATCTTCCACCCATTTGCGCATCGCTTCCGATCCTTCATCACGTTGTTTCTGTAAAAAGTTGATGATGCCTTCGAAGCGTGTATTCCATTCTGTGCCCGGATACTTTACCGAAGCAACTGCCACCGGCACATCATCACCATACATCATTACTTTAATTACATCTTTCGGAATTTCCCTAATGGGTGTACTCAGCGTCAGTTTATGTCGCTTGAGCATGGCCTCGAGCTTTTTGAAAATCCAGATGTCGCGGTACTCTCCGAGCGGAAGAATTCCCCCGCGGCTAATGCTTAATTTTTTATCGGGCATTACCGACTCTTCGGTAATTTCTTCAATCGCTCCCAAACCGTTACACGTTGGGCAAGCTCCATAGGGAGAGTTGAATGAAAAGTTATTGGGGGCGGGTTCATCATACGATAACCCTGTTGTAGGATCCATCAGAAATTTCGAGAAGTGATGAATCTTTCCGTTTTCTTCCATCACCATCATCACGCCTTTACCTTCCTTCAGCGCCTTGCCGATTGATTGAGATATCCGGTGACGATCTTTAGCATCGGCTACAATCCGATCAATAACTACTTCGATGTCGTGAATTTTGTAACGGTCTACCTGCATCTTCGCGGTGATGTCTTGCACATCACCATCAACGCGAACTTTGGTGTAGCCTGATTTTCTGATCTGCTGAAACAATTCGCGGTAGTGACCTTTTCTTCCTTTTACTACCGGAGAAAGTAAGATCAATTTCTTGCCTTTGAAATTCTGAAAAATGGCATCCAGAATCTGATCTTCAGATTGGCGCACCATCCGCTCTCCGGATAAATAGGAGAAGGCTTCGCCCGCGCGTGCATACAGCAGGCGCATGAAGTCGTAAATCTCGGTAACCGTTCCTACGGTAGACCGCGGATTTCGTGATGTTGTTTTTTGTTCGATGGAAATCACCGGGCTCAGTCCGTTGATCTTGTCGACATCGGGTCGTTCCAGGTTTCCCATAAAACTCCGGGCGTAGGCTGAAAAACTTTCCATGTACCTACGCTGACCTTCAGCATAAATGGTATCGAACGCTAAAGATGATTTTCCGCTTCCACTAATGCCGGTAATAACTACCAGTTTGTTTCTGGGAAAACTGATGTTGATGTTTTTCAGATTATGCTCGCGTGCTCCAACAACTTCAATCGTGTCATGACCGGTTGGATCAAATACTTTTTTTTCTGCTGAGGCCTTGGTCATGGAAATCAATAATGAAGAATACAAAAATGAACCGCTTATTGTTGCAGTACAAACAAAAAAAATGAAATAATCTCCCGTGTTACAAAAACAAAAAGGCTCCGTTTCCGGAGCCTTCGTCTCTCATTTACTTTACAATCAATATACTAAACTCTTTTCCGTCATAAACTCGGCAATCTGTACTGCGTTGGTCGCGGCACCTTTACGGAGGTTATCGGCTACAATCCACATGTTCAAGGTGTTCGGGTTTGATTCGTCTCTGCGAATTCTTCCTACAAATACCTCATCGCGGCCTTTCGAGTTGATCGGCATAGGATAAACATTATTCTTTGGATCATCCTGAACAATAACACCGGGAGTAGTGGCCAGGATAGAGCGTACTTCGCTCAGGTTGAAATCCTCATAGAATTCAACATTCACAGCTTCTGAGTGGCCTCCTACCGAAGGAATGCGTACGGTAGTAGAGGTAACGCCTATGGTTTGATCGTCAAGAATCTTGCGTGTTTCATTCACCATTTTCATTTCCTCTTTGGTGTAACCATTATCAAGGAATGAATCGATGTGTGGCAGGGCATTCATGTCGATCGGGTGAGGATATACCTTCGGCCCATTAACACCTTTGCGCTCGTCCATCATTTGCTGCACAGCATCCTTACCCGTTCCGGTTACAGACTGATATGTAGAAACAACAATGCGCTTGATCTTATACTTGTTGTGAAGCGGAGCCAAGGCCAATACCATTTGAATGGTAGAGCAATTTGGATTGGCGATGATGCGATCATCAGCCGTTAAACTTTGGCCATTGATTTCCGGAACTACCAATTTTTTGGTTGGGTCCATTCGCCAAGCTGAAGAGTTGTCGATAACCACTGTGCCTACTTCAGCGAATTTTGGAGCGAACTCTAATGAAGTACCCCCGCCAGCAGAAAAGATGGCGATGTCTGGAGCCAGCTTGATCGCTTCCTCCATGCTTTTAATTGTGTACTCTTTACCCTTAAACTTTATGGTTTGGCCTACTGATTTGGCAGAGGCCACTAAATACAATTCATCAAATCGAAAACTTCTTTCCTCAAGCACGGTGAGGATTTCCTGGCCTACCAATCCGGTGGCGCCTACTACTGCGAGTTTCATTTTTTTAGTATTTTTAAAAGTCAGCAAAAGTAATGTTTTCCCCGTTGTGCGTATGAATACTCGTTCACAAATATTCAGTTTTTCTAATCTGAAATCGTTTACGGAAAAGATTTTCCTAACATTCTGCTTCTTCCTCATCACCCTACAAGTGTTAGCTCAATTCACCGATAATTTCAGTGACGGTGAGTTCACGACAGGTCCGGTTTGGAACGGCAACAACACAAAATTTTCTGCTTCCACGCAACAACTCCAGCTCGTTGCACCTGCCGTTGCCGAAACAGCCTACCTTTCTACCACGAGCGGGGCCATTAATAATGCCACCTGGGAATTTTTTATTCAACTGGATTTCAATCCTTCCAGCACTAACTATGCTCGGGTGTACCTGGTTTCCGATAAGCTTGATCTGTCGGGTGCTCTGAATGGTTACTATGTTATGCTTGGTAACACAGCCGATGAGATCAGCCTCTACAAACAAACCGGAAGTACGCGAACAAAGATTATTGATGGACTGGATGGCCGTGTCAACCTGGCTACAGTAACAGCAAAAGTGAAAGTAACGCGCGATGCCCAGGGAAACTGGGAGTTGCTATCGGATGTAGGCGCAACCGAAAATTACATTTCAGAAGGCATGGTGAATGACGCAGAACATTTCTCCTCTCAGTACTTCGGAGTATTTTGCAATTACACTGCTACGCGATCAACGCTGTTTTATTTCGATGATTTTATCATAACCGGTAATTCTTATGAGCCTCCAAAACCACCGACCTATAAAGACGTAATCATCGCAGAGATTTTTGCTGACCCTACACCAAAGGTCGACCTTCCCGAAGGTGAATTCATTGAACTTTATAATCGAAGTACTACTTCATTCAATGTTGGTGGATGGAAATTTACCGATGGAAGTTCGACTGCCACGCTGGGTAGTTATACCCTTGATCCAAATAGCTACTTGATCGTTACGTCATCCTCATCGCTGCTTGATTTCTTCGCGTACAGTAATGTAATTGGTGTCTCCGGGTTTCCTTCTCTGAATAATAGCGGTGACTCGCTTGTGTTGAAGTATTTCGATGAATCGGTAATTGATGTTGTAAAGTATGCAGACGCCTGGTATAAGTCTGATGAAAAGAAAGCAGGTGGCTGGTCGCTGGAGCTTATCGATATAAACAACCCCTGTGGAGAAGGTGATAATTGGATTGCTTCGGAAAATACACTGGGAGGAACACCAGGAAAGCAGAACTCTGTCTTCGCCAATAAACCTGACCTTGCCGGTCCAAAACTTCTATCGGCAATTACCCTGGATTCCGTTCACTTGAAATTGATCTTCAACGAGAAGTTATCGTCTGTACTTCCAGCACCCACCGATTTTCAAATTAATCCCGTAACAGAAATTGAATCGGTAGGCTTCGGAGATTACAACCTTACTTCTCTGCTGATCGAAAGTAAAATCCCTTTTAAAAAGAAAGTGCTGTACACTATTGTGATGCAAAACGTTCAGGATTGCAATGGCAATTTAATTTCAGATGAGTTTAGCTCCGCTGAATTTGCCCTAACCGAATCAGCCACATCCATGGATGTTGTTGTGAATGAAATTCTGTTTAACCCACGGCCCACCGGAGTGGACTTTGTTGAGATTGTAAATACCTCTGCCAAATTCATCAACCTGAAAAATTGGTCGCTGGCTAATGACGATCAGAGAATAATTACCACACAGGATTATCTTTTGAAGCCCGGAAGTTATTGTGTGTTAACGAATGATGGTGATATAGTAAAAGGAGAGTACGCACTATCGCGTGAAGAATTTTTTTTGGAAACCAGTCTGCCTTCATTCAATGACGATGAAGGGAGCGCAATACTCTTGAGCGAAAAAGGAGAGATGATCGATAGTATTACCTATTCGAAATCGATGCATTCAGTTTTCATCAAAGACGAAGAAGGTATTTCGCTCGAACGAATTTCATTTTACCAACCCACAGCAGAAAATCAAAACTGGAAGTCGGCCAGCTCGATTGTAGGTTTTGCTACTCCAGGTTATCTCAACTCCAATGCACGAAGTGAAAATGAAATACCGGATGAATCGGTAAAAGTAAATCCCGAAATTTTTATCCCCATTACCGGGCAACCTGACTTTACACAAATTCAATTTGCGTTTGATCAGGGAGGATATGTAGCCAATATAAAAATTATTGATTCACAAGGTCATGTGGTACGCGAGCTTGCCAACAACGAAGTGTTGGGAACTGAAGGTATACTACGTTGGGATGGCGACCGCGATGATGGCAACAAAGCACGTGTTGGGTACTACATGGTTTGGTTTGAAGTGTTTGATGCGAAGGGAGCCGTGAAGACATTTCGGAAGCGAGTGGTGGTGGCAGGAAAGTTTTGAAAATGGGTACCCGAAGAGCTGATTTTATTGTAGAAAGCAATATTGTTGTTGAACTTAAAGCCGTTATTAACCTGGAGGATGTTCATCTTGCCCAGGCAAAAAACTATGTGGTAGCCTATGATTTCCCAACTGGCCTACTGATAAATTTCGGAGCAGCAAGTCTGCAATACAAGAAAGTATTTAATCCAAAGTACAGGAGCTTAACAAATCCGGAAAATCAAACAATTCATAAATCCTGATTCTGACAATGTACTTACTCCAACTGCTTCAAATAAAGTTGAATGGTATTCTCCAACCCATAGTAAAGCGCATCGCTGATCAGCGCGTGACCAATGGATACTTCATCAAGCAATGGAATGTTTTGATGCAAAAATTTCAGGTTGTTCAAATCAAGATCGTGGCCTGCATTAACACCTAGCCTTGCCTCGTGTGCTACGCGAGCGCTTTCGACATACGGTTTAACAGCAACTTCCTTGTGAATTAAAAATTCATGCGCATACGGTTCGGTGTACAACTCAACACGATCGGCACCAACTGAAGCTGCGGCTTCTACCATCTTTGGAAGCGGATCAACAAAAACAGAAACACGCACGCCTAACGATTTGATTTCATTACAAATGTCCAGCAAAAGCGATTTGTTTTTTATCGTATCCCATCCGGCATTGGAGGTAATGGCATCCGGAGCATCCGGTACTAATGTGGCTTGGGCAGGCCGCGTCTCACGGATAATTTTCATGTAACGTTCATCCGGGTATCCTTCAATATTAAACTCGGTCGTTACAACACTTTTCAACTGAAGTACATCCGCGTACCGAATGTGGCGTTCATCGGGTCGAGGGTGTACGGTTATACCGTGTGCGCCAAAACGTTCACAGTCGAGCGCGACTTTAATCACATCCGGATTATTTCCTCCACGCGCATTCCGGAGTGTGGCAATTTTATTAATATTGACGCTTAGTCTGGTCATGGTTTTCGAATAACTGATCAGCAAAACAAATCGTTCGAAAATTACTTATTAAAAACATCAACAACTATGAGTCTCCGGGCACAAATTGATAACGACATTAAGAAAGCCATGCTGGCCAAGAACAAAGAAGAACTGGAAGCATTGCGCAGCATCAAGTCGATGATCTTGCTGGCCGAAACTGAAAAAGGTGGAAGTGGAGATGTATCGTCAGATGTGGAAAACAAATTGCTGATGAAGGCTGCCAAGCAGCGCAAGGAATCCGCTGATATTTTTCAACAACAAAACCGTCAGGACCTTGCCGAGAAAGAACTGGTGCAGTTGGAAATCATCAGCCGCTACCTGCCCAAACAACTTTCGGTTGAAGAACTTGAAAGTGAAGTTAAAAAAGTAATTGCCGAAGTAGGCGCCAAAGGCCCGCAAGACATGGGCAAGGTGATGGGAGTGGCCAGTAAAAAATTTGCCGGGCAGGCCGATGGAAAAATAATCTCAGAACTTGTCAAAAAATTACTGACCCCTTGAGCAAGGTAGACATCACGCTGATTCTGATCATTTTCGTTGGAGCTTATGGTGGCTTTAAAGACGGCTTTGTAGTCGAGCTCGTTTCGTTTGTTGGAATCCTGCTGGGTGTACTGGCTGGTTTCAAACTGATGGGCTGGGCGATGATAAGCCTGGAGCGCAACTTTCATATCGATGCCAAGATGCTACCATACATAGCCTTTGCTGCGGTCTTTTTCATAGTCATTTTTATTGTTAACCTGTTGGTCCGGTTGTTCCGGTATAAAATAGAGCGAACCTGGCTTGGCAATCTCGATCAAACAGCCGGAGGAATTGTGGGGTTTCTACGAACAGCCTTTATGCTTAGTGTGCTGCTTTGGATTTTCCACTCCATGAAGTTCAGCTTCCCGGACCACTGGACGGCCGACTCCTGGGTGTTGCCTGCCGTAGCAGAGCTAGCACCCAACATCACCCACGGAATTGGTGTGATACTTCCTTTTTTCAGGGATGTTTTTTAGCACAGGCTAAAAAGTAAATTCCTTTTCATTCTGAATATTTTTTTTGTTACTTATCCCCGACAAATACGTCAACAATGGCCTTAGTAGTTAAAGAAGAGAATGGGTTTAGGTTTGTAGATGAAGGACAAGGACCTGCCATGGTCTTGCTTCATGGGTTGTTTGGCGCACTCAGTAACTGGGAAGGTGTGGTGAATCGCTTTTCAAAAAGTTACCGGGTAGTAATACCCATGTTGCCAATTTACGAAATGCCCATTAAGGAAGCCGGCTTAGAAGGCCTTCGAAAATTTGTAGAGGATTTTGTAGCGTTCAAAAAACTTGAAGATATGATTCTGATCGGCAACAGCCTTGGGGGCCATGTTGCGTTGATCTACACACTCAAGAACAGCAGCAAAGTAAAGAGCCTTATTCTTACCGGCAGTTCGGGTTTGTTTGAAGATTCGATGGGGGGGTCGTATCCTAAGCGAGGCAACTATCAATACATCAAAGAAAGAGTGGCCTATACGTTCTATGATCCCAATGTGGCCTCGAAAGAACTGGTAGACGAAGTATTTGAAATTACAAACAGTATACCCAAGTGTATGCGCATTGTGGCCATTGCCAAGTCGGCCCAGCGTCACAACATGGCCGATGAGATTCCTAACATTAAGACTCCAACCCTTTTGGTATGGGGATTGAATGACACCATCACACCGCCTGTGGTAGCCCATGAATTCAACCGGTTGATCCCCAATTCAACACTGAAATTCATCGACAAATGCTGCCACGCACCCATGATGGAGCATCCTGAAAAATTCAATGAAATTGTTGAAGACTTTTTAGCCTGATCGAGTATATAGACAAAACAAAAGCCGTGATTGCTGAAGATCTGATAAACCACATGATTCCCCCGCTCAAGGGAACAGACGATGCGCACAAAGCCATTGTGTGGATGGAGGAATTTCGGTGCAATCACATGCCGGTTGTTCAAGAAGGCAAGTTGTTAGGGTTTCTTTCAGAAGAAATTATTCTTGAAACCAACGATATCGAGAAGAGCGTTAAGGATTTTAACCTCGTGGGCCAGTTGTGCTATGTTCATCTGGAAACTCATTTTTACGACATTCTGAAAGTAGCCGCAGACAACAAAATTCAGATGGTAGCAGTAGTGAACGATGACAATCAGTATGTCGGGGTCATTACCGTTCAGGATACGCTTACATCGTTTGCACAGACGGCAGCCGTTCAAATGCCGGGCGGGGTGTTGGTGCTTTCGATGAATCAAATTGATTATTCATTGTCTGAAATCAGCCGGTTGATCGAGGAGAATCGTGCAAAAATTTTAAGCAGTATTGTAAAAGAAGATCCGCTTGATCCGGGCAAAATACGGTTAACCTTAAAGATCGACCAAAAAGACCTTTCGCGTGTTGTTGCCACGCTTGAACGTTTTGGCTATCGCGTTATCGGTCGATACCAGGAAAATAAGCCTGTAGCTGGAGAAAAGGAGCGCATCGATATGCTGCTTCGCTACCTCGACATCTGACCGCTTCCATTATTTCATCGGCTCACCGACAGAGTATTTGTTCCTTTATTTCTCCTGCCTATCTTTACTAAGTTCCGAAATCTGTCTCGCACAAAACCTATAATCGTATGCGGCTCGCTGTCCATGGAAAAGAATTCAATCGCCAGTCAGCTCCCTTTATTGTGCAGATTTTTGAAATCCTTTCGCAGTATAATATCGATTTACTGGTATCTGCCAAATTTGCTCAATACCTCACGCAACCTGCTTTCAAGAAAATAAAATATAAGACGTTCAGCCTAAATGGTCCACTTCGAAATGTGGACATTTTTATTAGTATAGGAGGTGATGGCACACTGTTGGAATCTGTTACCTACATCGGTAAATCAGAAATCCCCATTTTGGGCATCAACACCGGGCGCCTCGGATTTTTGGCCACTATCAGCAGGGATGAAACCGAACGTGCCCTTGAGAAACTTTTTGAAGGAGCCTACACCCTCGACAAACGTGCAACGCTAAAGCTTCAAACCAACAAGGGCATTTTTGATAAGCTGAATTTTGCATTGAATGATTTCTCGGTGGTAAAGACCGATACCTCATCGATGATTACCATTCACACGTTCATCGATGGAGAATTTTTAAATTCCTACTGGGCCGATGGTATCATAGTGGCTACACCAACCGGATCAACCGGATACTCCCTGAGCTGTGGTGGTCCACTAATTTTTCCAAGATCTGGAAACTTTGTTATTACCCCGGTAAGCCCGCACAATCTAACCGTCCGCCCAATCGTGGTATCAGACCATTCTGAAATAACATTTCAGGTTGAAGGCCGAAGCAAAAAATTTCTGGTATCCCTCGATTCGCGCGTGGCTCCGGTTGATGCTAATATTAAATTGAAGATCAGCAAGGCTGACTTTAATGTGAACCTGATTCAGCTTGAAGGGCAACATTATTTCAAAACCCTTCGCGAGAAGTTGAATTGGGGGCTGGACATCCGTAATTGATTTTTTGCTATTTTTGTAGTCCATTGATTTATACTTACTTATTCTAACGTGATGAGAAGAATTTTATGCATTATTCTGACTTCAGTGATACTGCTAGGAGCGGAGGAAACATTCGCACAGATGAACAGGCGGGCGATTAAGAAAAACAATAAAAGAATCTCAAGCTATCGCGGAAGAAAATCATTCTTCAGTAAAGAGAAGGCCTACAGCATGGTTGGGCTTTCAGTCAATGCCCTTAATTACTATGGTGATCTTGCACCTAAGCCAACACGTTTCAGTACCGATATTTCATTTACCCAACCCGCGGTAGGGCTCACATTTGCACATCGCTTCGGCCCACGGTATACCTTGGGTGCGTCCTTTATGTACGGAACACTGAAAGGTTCCGATAACAAGTCGGCAGATCCGGGTGATGAAGACAACGGAGCTTTTAGGTATGATCGCAATCTTTCTTTCAGAAACCGCATCAAAGAGCTTTCAGTCATTGCCAGCATAGACTTGTTTGAAAACCAGGCCACTTACATTAGTCGCGTACCGTGGACGCCTTATCTCTTTGCCGGTGCCTCTGTTTTCCATCATAACCCACAGGCTCAAGTACCGGAGTTTCATGTAGATGGTGTTACCCCGTTTTCAAATGCTGGCGATTGGGTGGATTTGCAACCCCTGGGTACCGAAGGGCAGCATGCAGACTTGCCCGATGACGCTGTGAATAACGGCATAAAGGCCTACAAAAAAATTCAGGTAGCCATACCAATGGGAATTGGAGCTCGTTTTAGAATCAACGAGGTTATAGATGTGTCAGGTGAAATTGGATTCCGGTACCTCTTCACCGATTACATTGATGATGTAAGTCAAAACTACGTAGACCTGGATGTATTTGGTTCGGATGAATTGGCAAAAGCCATGTCGTACCGAACCAACGAGCTTTACACGCCTGCGGAAATAGCCGCATTTCCGGGTGGTACAAAACCAGGCTACGGAAGTGAATCGCGCGATAACTGGAGAGGAAATAAAGACGACAAAGATATTTTCATGGTCACTTCTATCCGTGTAACCTACATCCTTGGAAAAACTTTTCACCGGGCTAAATTCAGATAATGCGTTATCGCGCCACATGGATTCTAACTTTTCTTCTGGGAGTCGCTTGCCTGCGTGTTGAGGCGCAACGATCGGAAGTGGGCTTTGGTTTGGGAACATTTAACTACACCGGTGATCTGGTAAGGACCTACAATTTTAAGTATTCCAAACCGGCTGGCACAGTCTTTTACCGCGCCAACATGGGCAAGGTTGTAAGCTTTCGTGCAGCACTTACCGCTGGAAAAATCGGAGCCTCAGAGGTTCCCATCGATGCCTTTGCAGATCAGCGAGATGCATCGTTTAATTTATTTCTGATGGAAGCCTCAACCGTTTTTGAATATCATTTTCTAAACTGGCGCGACACCAAACGATTCATTCGGTTTACACCCTACCTCTTTGGTGGTGTTGGGCTTTTTGGAATCTCGGGCACTGAAAACAAGACGGCCGAGTATAGTAACATTCAAGGCGTAATTCCATTTGGTTTGGGGGCCAAGTATGTTTACAACCCCAAATGGTATTTCGCGCTTGAATTTGGTGTACGAAAATCATCGTTCGATTACCTCGACAACATTTCGGAAGGCGATCGCAGACATAAGAACTATCAATACGGCAATCCCAACGACAACGACACTTACTTTTTTCTGGGGATAAGCATCACCCGTACATTTTACGATATCCCCTGCCCAAAAAACCCATATTAATACCTGCACCGGGGTAGTTTCAACGCACAACCCTTTTTACTACTTTTGACCCCCTATGGCCTCGCTAAAGGAACATATTGACCTAAATAATCTGCCTCGACACATCGCGGTTATCATGGATGGTAACGGTCGGTGGGCTAAAAAGAAGGGAGCATTGCGGATTTTTGGTCATCGTAACGCAGTCCAGGCCGTACGCGATGTAACCGAGGGCTGTGGAGAACTGGGCATTAAATACCTAACCCTGTACGCCTTCTCGACCGAAAACTGGAACCGGCCAAAGGCAGAGGTTGATGGCCTGATGGAACTATTGGTTAACACCCTGAAGGAAGAAGTTGGTAAACTGAATGAAAATCAGGTACGGTTAAAGACTATTGGCGAAACTTCGCACCTCCCGCAAAACTGTCAGGAAAACCTGCAATGGGCTATTGATCAAACAAAGAATAATACTGGCCTAACCCTAATGCTGGCCCTGAGCTACAGTGGCCGGTGGGAAATTCTGAAAACCGTTAATGCCATTGCCCGGGAAGTAGAACAAGGAAAACTAAAGGCCGGGGAAATAAGCGAAAAGGTATTCGAAAACTATTTGCAGACATCCGGCATCCCAGATCCAGAGCTCTTGATCAGAACCAGTGGAGAACTAAGGGTAAGTAATTTTCTGCTCTGGCAAATTGCCTACACAGAACTGTTTATAACCCCCACCCTTTGGCCCGATTTCAGAAAAGAAAATCTATATGAAGCAATCTGGTCTTATCAGCAGCGAGAAAGAAGATTTGGAAAAACAAGTGAACAATTGAACCCTGTAAGTTGATGAAGAAAGTTTTATTCCTCGTTATTCTGATAAGTATTGCAGCAGATGGATGGGCCCAATTTAGACGCAATCGAAATCAGCCAGCGGCTGATCCACAAGCGTTAAACTATAACAACCCGGCAGAATACACCATTGGCGGCATTGAAGTTACTGGCCTGAACGTGCTCGACAAAAATGCCATGGTATCCCTTACAGGTCTTAAGGTGGGCGACAAAATCAAAATACCCGGAGATGGTATTTCTAACGCCATCCGTAATCTATGGAAGCATGGACTAGTGGGTGATGTTACCATTAGGGTTGACCGGATAGAAGACGGAAACGTTTACTTGAATTTAGTTCTTGCCGAAAGACCGAGATTAACAGGATTTTATTTCACCGGAATCAAGAAGGGGCAGGAGAGTGGACTGAAAGAAGACCTAAAGCTGATCCGTGGAAAGATCGTAACCGATGCCATGATCAGAAACACCCAACTGGCTGTAAAGAAATATTTTGTTAAAAAAGGATTCTTAAACACAGATGTAAAAATCATTCAGGAAAAAGACACCCTCAACAATGATGGTATCCGATTGCGAATTGCTGTAAGTCCAAAATCGAAAGTAAAAATCAACACGATTTCATTCGAAGGCAACAAGGATATGGATGACGCAAAACTTAAAGCCAGGCTTAAGAAGACTCACGAAAAGCCCCGCTTCACGCTGCATCGTACTATTCTAACCACAGCTTTTCACTTCAAGCCAAAGGAGTATTTTGATTCGAGCTACGCAGTATCCTGGAAAGATGTGAAGCGATTCTTAACCGATAACATCAAGCCCAATATTTTCGCTTCGTCCAAGTTTATTCAAAGCGATTTCGATGAAGATAAAAAGAAGTTACTCGACTACTACAACTCAAAAGGTTATCGGGATGCCGAAATAATCTCTGATTCCATCTACGCGCACGATGATCAATCCATCAATATCGCTTTCAAAATTTACGAAGGGCCTAAATATTATTTCAGGAATATCATCTGGACTGGAAATTACATTTATACCGACAAACAACTCGGGGCGGTTTTAGGCATTAACAAGGGAGATGTTTATAACAATGATCAGATCCAGAAAAAACTTCAATTCAACCCGAAGGGTATGGACATCAGTGGTCTTTATATGGACGATGGCTATCTCTTCTTCCGCATCAACCCTATTGAAGTAGCCGTTGTAGGCGATTCCATCGATGTTGAGATGAGAATCTTCGAAGGCGAACAAGCCACGATCAACGAAGTTACCATCACCGGTAATGACCGCACCAGCGACCACGTAATCCGAAGAGAACTTAGCACCGTTCCGGGCCAAAAATTCAGACGCTCAGATATCATCCGCACGCAACAAAAGTTGGGTCAACTTGGCTACTTTGTTCCAGATAAAATCGGCCAGAACCTGGTTCCAAATCCAAACAACGGAACAGTGGATATTGAGTGGCAGGTTGAAGAACAGTCAAACGATCAGGTTGAACTTTCGGGCGGTTGGGGTGGCTACTACGGCTTTGTAGGAACACTGGGTCTTACCTTCAACAACTTCTCACTACGCAATGTACCGAATCTTAAAAACTGGAAACCGCTACCCGTTGGCGATGGTCAGCGACTCTCGCTGAGAGCACAGGCAAACGGAAAATCTTTTCAAAGCTACAGTGCTTCGTTTACCGAGCCTTGGTTAGGCGGACGCAAGCCGCATTCACTCACCGTAAGTTTCAACAGTTCATTCCAGCGTAGCCTTTATGGATATGGTTACAGTTCAGCAGCAACCGATTTAAGCCCGAGCCTGCAGGTACATAGTGTATCGGTGGGTCTTGGCCGTTTATTGGAATGGCCTGATAATTACTTCACGCTGACAAATTCACTTTCGTACCTTCGCTATATTCTAAACAACTGGTCATCGGGCCTGGGGTATAGCGATGGGGTTTCAAACAGCATTACCTTTAACACTACGCTTGCCCGAAACAGCATTGACAACCCCATGTATCCGGCACAGGGATCAACCATTTCGTTAAGCCTTACCTTAACACCTCCTTTTTCATTGTGGCGGGATATTGATTACTCAACTGCATCAGCACAAGAGCGATACAAATGGATTGAATACCACAAGTGGATGTTCGATGCCAAGTACTACTTGCCGCTCGATAGCAAGAAAAAACTTGTTGTGGAGGCTAAAGCCCACTTTGGCTTTATTGGAAAGTATACGAACAAGGCTGGTTATGGTCCGTTTGAAAGATTCTACTTAGGTGGCGATGGTCTTGCAGGCGGCTTCAATTCATTCCTGTTAGGCCAGGATGTAATCGGTTTACGTGGATACCAAAACAACGAGATCACGCCTCCGAATTACAGCACCAACACCAACAATACAAATGGTACCATTGTGGGCGGAATTGTGTACGACAAACTCGGGCTTGAATTGCGCTATCCGGTTAGCACGGGTAACGCGGCTACCATTTACGGATTTGTATTTACTGAAGCTGGAAACAACTGGAACAATTACGAAGACTTTAACCCGTTTAAGCTTTATAAATCGGCTGGTTTCGGAGCCAGAATCTTCATGCCTGCATTTGGACTTATTGGCTTAAATTGGGCGTATGGTTTCGATACTGTGCCATTAGGCGGAAGAGGAGCCGTAAGCGGCTCTCAATTCCACTTTACTATTGGTCAACAAATCCGATAATTATGCGCGTTTGTTTAATTACAATTTTTTTTCTCACTTTCGGCCTGAATT
>Ga0315910_10000622_pt1 | contig 34616 bp, 18 predicted proteins | sample EdamamesoilMG_FD_204470 | JGI IMG/M metagenome (GOLD analysis project Ga0315910, IMG submission 204470) | Garden soil microbial communities collected in Santa Monica, California, United States - Edamame soil | ecosystem: Environmental > Terrestrial > Soil > Garden | place: USA: California...
CGCCTCCGCCAAGAAATCGTTGCGCATGGAGCGCGCCTTCAGCACTGCGGGTGTCAATCCCTTCGACCAGCTCGAATGGGAGCGTCGCACGGCCGAAATCACTGATGACGCTGGCAAGGTCATCTTCAAACAGGAGAACGTCGAAGTCCCGAAATCTTGGTCCGTGCTCGCCACCAAGGTCGTCGTCTCCAAATACTTCTACGGCGAGTTGAACACCTCTGAGCGCGAAACCTCGGTGCGGCAGCTTATTCATCGCATCTGCCGCACTATCGCAGATTGGGGGATCAAGGATGGTTATTTCAGCAAGGCGGATGGCGAAGTGTTTTACGAGGAACTTACGTGGCTTTGCGTGAATCAATACGGCGCGTTCAATTCGCCGGTCTGGTTCAACGTCGGCCTGTATCACCAATACGGCATCGGCAAAAACTCGGACAAGGGCAACTGGGTCATCAACCGCAAGACCCGCGAAGCCGCCCGCGCCTCGACCCAATACGAATACCCGCAATGCAGCGCCTGCTTCATTCAGTCCGTGGACGACAACATGGAGAGCATCATGAAGCTCGCCTACTCCGAGGCAATGCTCTTCAAGTTCGGCTCCGGCACGGGCACAGACCTGACGCCGATTCGTTCCGCGCGCGAAAAACTCAGCGGTGGCGGTCGTCCGAGCGGTCCAATGTCCTTCCTGAAAGTTTATGATCAGGTGGCGAACGTCGTGAAGTCGGGCGGCAAGACCCGTCGCGCTGCCAAGATGAACACCTTGCGCGACTATCACGGCGACATCGAGGAGTTCATTGACGCCAAGCAGAAGGAAGAACGCAAAGCGTGGGCTTTGATCGAACAAGGCTACGATGGTTCTTACAACGGCGATGCCTACGGCAGCGTCATGTATCAGAATGAAAACCTCTCCGTCCGCGCCAGCGACGAGTTCATGAAAGCCGCAACGGAAGGCAAGGAATGGTGGACGCGTGCCACCACCTCCGGTAAGCCGCTGGAAAAGAAGGACGCCGCAAAGTTGCTGACCAAGATCGCTGAGGGCACATGGACCTGCGGCGACCCCGGCATGCAGTATGACGGCGCGATCCAGAAATGGCACACCTGCAAAGGCACCGAAGCCATTCACTCGACCAACCCGTGCAGCGAATACGTCTTCCTCAATAACACCGCCTGCAATCTCTCGTCGTTGAACCTGATGAAGTTCAAGCGCGAAGACGGCACGTTCGACATCGAACGTTACAAAGCCGCCATCCGCATCTACATCACCGCGCAGGAAATCCTGGTGGACAACGCCAGCTATCCCACCAAGGACATCGCGGAGAATTCCCACATCTTCCGTACGCTCGGCCTCGGTTTCGCGAACCTCGGTTCGCTCTGCATGAGCTACGGGCTGCCCTATGACAGCGATGAAGGCCGCGCCCTTGCTGGTGCGCTCACTGCCATCATGACCGGTCACGCCTACGAGCAAAGCGCGGAGATCGCCTCCACCATTGGCGCGTTTCCAGGTTACGAAGATTCCCGTTGCGCGGGCGTGGCCAAACCGGTCAAGAAAGACAATGTCGAGTCCATGCTCGGCGTGATCCGTCAACACCGCGAAGCCGTTGAAGAAATCCATCCGAGCGAAGAATTCGGATATTTGAAGGAAGAAGCCCGGCATTGTTGGAATCGCGCCTTGAAGCGTGGCGAACAGGTCGGCTACCGCAACGCCCAGGTCACCGTGCTCGCGCCCACCGGCACGATCGCGTTCCTCATGGATTGCGACACCACCGGCATTGAACCCGACATCGCGCTGGTGAAATACAAACTGCTCGCGGGCGGCGGCATGTTGAAGATCGTCAACCGCACTGTGCCTGAAGCTTTGCGCCGGCTCCGCTACAACGCCGACCAGATCGAAACCATCATCTCGCACATCGAGAAGTTTGACACCCTTGAGGACGTCGAGGAAAACGGCGCGCTCGTTCGCAGCGGCCTCAAGCCCGAACACCTCGCCGTGTTCGACTGCGCGTTCAAGCCGTTCCGCGGCAAGCGCAGCATTCACTATCTCGCGCACCTCAAGATGATGGCCGCCGCGCAGCCCTTCATCAGCGGCGCGATCTCCAAGACCGTCAACATGCCCAGCGAATGCACTGTCGAAGAGATTCGCAACACGTATGTCGAGGCTTGGAAAATGGGCCTCAAGTGCGTGGCCATCTATCGTGACGGTTCGAAGCGCTCGCAGCCGCTTAACACCAAGAAGACCAATGACGGCGGCGAAAAAGCGGACGCCGCGACCAACATGTCTTCGCTCGAAGCGCGCATCAAGGAACTCGAAACCGAAGCCGCGAAGTTGCGCGAAGATTCCGGCAAGCCGCTCCGCCGTCGGCTGCCCGAGACGCGCACCGCCGTCACGCACAAGTTCGACATCGCCGGCCACGAAGGTTACCTGACCGTCGGCCTGTTTGAAGATGGCCAGCCGGGCGAACTGTTCATCACGATGGCGAAGGAAGGCTCGACCATTGGTGGGCTGATGGATGCCATCGGCACGTTGACCAGCATGGCGCTCCAATATGGCGTGCCGCTGCCTGCGCTCGTCCGCAAGTTTGCGCATCAACGCTTCGAGCCGAGCGGTTTCACCAAGAACCCCGACATCCGCAACGCGGCTTCGATCACCGATTACGTCTTCCGCTGGATGGCCAACCATTTCGTGCCCGGCTACAAGGAAGCCAACTCGCCGAACCGCAACCAGACGGAGTTCGCGATGCCCGGCCTGATCGAGGAACTAAAAAAAAAGATAAACCGTCCGGTCCCGGAACTGGCGCACTCGACCGACACTGACCTGCTCGAAGTCGAAACCATTGCCGCCGCGCAGCACAGCAGTCATGTGGCGGCGGCTGGGGCCAAGGCCGCGCCGGCCATCACCAGCCTGAGCGAATCCGTGGCGCATTTCCAACAAGACGCGCCCAGTTGCCCGAACTGCGGCCACGTCGCCGTGCGCAACGGCGCCTGCTACAAGTGCCTCAACTGCGGCGAGAGTCTGGGCTGCTCTTAACTAAATGAACACTCCGAATCCAAAATTACTTGGCACAGGGCTTCTTCCTCGGAGGAGATTTTGCCCTCCCGTGCCGGGAGAAGGAATCATATTTGGAGGACGCACGTACCAAATCGGGCAATTCATAGCAACTGGTGGCTTTGCCGCTGTCTACGAATGCACAAATGACTTTGGCGAGTGCTTGGTCGCGAAGGTTATTTGTCCCTGTGATAGGAGTTATGACGAGGTTCGCACTGCTTGGGAGCGAGAGTTCATCTGTCTCAACGCACTGAGGCATCCGTCTGTCACCTATGTTCATGCGGCTTTCGAGTTCCGCGACACTTTTTATCTAATAATTGAACACTGCGACGTCTCGCTTGCTGACTTGATCAAATTCGAGTGGTTTGATCCGCCTGTTTGGATCCTTCCTTTGGCAAAGGCCGTCCTAAATGCGGTCGACTTTATTCACGGACAACAGGTGGTCCATCGGGATCTTCATTTGGGCAACGTCTACGCTCAAATGAAGGAGTCGGCGATTTCGGCAAAGGAGCGAGCCATAATTTTTAAGGTTGGCGATTTTGGTGTGAGTAAGCTCAACGTACCCGGCCTATCTGGTGTGTCACTTTTTGCTGACTGGATAAAACCGCCTGAAATACTCCATCCTGCCGAATTTGGAAGGCCCGGACCAAACTGCGATATTTATCACGCTGCGATTATTCTGCTTAGCGTTTGTCTGCGTCAAGAATTGCGTTTTACGGACCAGGAGACTCTGAGTGGGAAACCGCGATTGCTAGCAGAAGCCCTTGAAAGTCCATTTGCCCCTGCAATTGCTAAAGCGTTGCGCAGGCATGTGGATGCTAGAACAGCTTCCCCAATGGAGTTTTGGCGTGACTTATTGTTCTGCCAGACAAATTTCGCGACGACCCTACCTCCCGCTTCTCGCGGGAACTGAGCTTGCCAATGCACAAGACGGGCTGGGAAAGCAATGCACTTCTTCGGCTCGAGTTTTTTTCGTCGCCTGCTATCCCCATCTCGATCAGGAGATTTCCCAGCCACTCACAGGCCCGGTGACGGCGAGTAGAAGAATGCGTCTGAGTAACTGATGGATTGCACGTCTTGACTCTCCCCATTTCCGCAGCAACCTTTTCTCCGCTTGGCGCAGGCCCTCCAAGTCCCGGCGGCAGGCAGTCTGTTCGCCCGGGTTGTTGAAACTCCCGCTGTGCAATCCCTTGCCCGGCGACTGGAGTCGGGCGGTGCATTGTCCTGCCTGGGCGTCCCAATGGCAGCCCAGCCGTTTTTTGCAGCGTTGCTGCGACAGCTTTTCCCCAATCGCCCGATTGTCATCGTCACCAACAATCTCAAGACGCAGGAACTCTTCCAGCAGGATTTGGAGACGTGGTTTAAGCAGAAGTCAGAAGCCGGAGGCCGGAAGCCAGAACCTGCTTCGTCCGACTTCCGACCTCCGGTCTCTGGCCCGCTGTTCTACCCCGCCTGGGAAGTTCTGCCCCACGAGGCCAGACTTCCCCACGCTGATATTATCAGCGACCGCTTGCAAACCCTCGTCGCGCTGGCTTCCAACTTTGGACTTCAGACTTCAGACTCAAGGCTGGTAATTACAAACGTCACCGCTCTGCTGCAAAGAACTTTCCCGGCCGAAGCACTCAAGCAACATACCCGCACGCTCCAGCGTGGCGACCGCGCGAATCCGCTGGACCTCATCGAGTGGTTGGAGGAGCAAGGCTACGAATCCGAAGCGCAAGTCACACAAAAAGGCGAGATCGCCATGCGTGGAGGGATTGTGGACGTCTTCCCGCCCACGAGTCCCTGGCCCGTGCGATTGGAGTTTTTTGGGGAAGAACTCGAATCGCTGCGTGAATTTGATCCACTGACGCAAATCTCACGCGGTGAAATCGCCTGCATCACGCTGCCACCTGCCGGGGAGCTGGGGATTTTGAAACGACAATTGGAGCGCGGACTGGAACCCGCTTCAACCTCTAAATCAGAAAAGGCTGACGCAGTTTCGCCATCGCCCAGCAACCGCGCATCGAAGCGACCTGAAGGCCGCACTCCTCTCGCAACCTTGCTCGACTATCTGCCACGCGAGACGGTTTTGGTTTTATGTGAACCGGAACAACTCACCACTCACGCTGAAGATTACGCTCAGCAAGTCCTGCCGGAGGATCCGTTCTTCATCTCTTGGGAGAATTTCCTGACCGAACTCGACCGGCGCGGAATGACACGCATCGATGTGAGCGAGGCGGATGTTGGAGTTCAAGCTTCAGCTTGCTCCACATACAGGCTAAAGCCTGAACTCCAAGGCGCTGAGTCAGAGACCGGCACTCCAATCTTCACCTCACTCGATGCCTTCCGCCCGCTCGGCGAGCGCCCGCCTGAGCCGCAAGTAGCCGAAGCACAGCGTCGCGAATTCTTCAATCAACTACATCGCTGGTTGCGCCAGGGCTATGCCGTCCACGTCTTCTGCAACAACGACGGCGAACGGCAGCGCTTTCAAGAAATCTGGAACGAACAGGGACTGAAGACTGAGGACTCAGGACTGCGGACTGAGGTCGGAACGATTGCGCGCGGCTTTCTCTGTGACGACGCCAAGCTCGTAGTCGTCACGGACGCGGAAATCTTTGGCCGCTACCGCGTGCAACGTCCGCGCCGGCTCAAGTCGCCGCACGCGGCGGCCCTGCGTTCGGCACTGGAGATTGATTTCGCGGACCTGGAAGCCGGCGATCTCGTAGTGCATTTGCAGCACGGCATCGGGCGCTTTCTTGGATTAAAGAATCTCCCGGCCGGCAACCGCTCGCAAGGACAGGAACCTTCAACTTTCAACCTTCAACCTTCAACTGAATGTTTGGTCATCGAATACGCCCCGAGCGACACCGGCAATGAGCCGCCGAAACTTTACGTCCCCGTCACCGAGGCGCATCTCGTCAGCAAATACGTTGGCGCGGGGAAGCTTCGTCCGCCGCTCAACACGCTCGGCGGCTCGCGCTGGCGTAAGGCCGTGGAACAAACTGAACAGGCCGTGCGTGATGTCGCCGCTGAACTACTGCAAATCCAAGCCGTGCGCGAATCACAGCCCGGCCACGCCTTTCCACCGGATGTTCCCTGGCAACGTGAGTTCGAGAGTTCGTTCATCTACGAAGAGACGCCCGATCAATTCAAGGCCATCAACGAAACCAAATCCGACATGGAGCGCGCCAAGCCGATGGACCGGCTGATTTGCGGCGACGTGGGCTTCGGAAAAACGGAAGTCGCCATCCGCGCCGCGTTCAAGGCCGTGATGGGTGGCAAGCAGGTCGCCGTGCTCGTTCCCACAACCGTGTTGGCCCAGCAGCATTTCAACAATTTCCGCGAACGCATGGCGGACTACCCGGTCCGCATCGAGTTGCTTTCCCGCTTTCGCACCCGCCGCGAGCAACAGCGCGTCGTCAAAGACCTCGCAGCCGGCGCGGTGGACATGGTCATCGGCACACATCGGCTGATCCAGGAAGATATCGTGTTCAAGGACCTCGGCTTGGTGGTCATTGACGAGGAGCAACGCTTCGGCGTGTTGCACAAGGAAAAGTTCAAACGCCTGCGGACGCTGGTGGACGTGCTCACGCTCAGCGCCACACCGATTCCGCGCACACTTTATCTCGCCCTCACCGGCGCGCGGGACATGAGCACCATCCAGACGCCGCCGCATGATCGCCTGCCGGTCGAAACGATAGTCACCGAATACGACGAGCGTGTCATCCGCGATGCCATCCATCGCGAACTTGATCGTGGCGGACAGGTTTTCTTCCTGCACAACCGCGTGCTGACGATTCACACGATACAGCAGAAGCTCCAGCAGCTTGCGCCGGACGCGCGCATCGTCGTCGGGCACGGACAGATGAACGCGGACGAACTCGAAGAAGTGATGACGAAATTCGTCAACGGCGAAGCCGATGTGCTGCTCTCCACGACGATCATCGAGAGCGGCCTCGATATTCCGAACGCGAACACCATCATCATTGATCGTGCGGATCGCTTTGGCCTGAGCGACCTCTACCAGTTGCGCGGGCGGGTTGGCCGCTACAAGCATCAAGCCTACGCCTACCTGCTGCTGCCACGCCATGCGCGACTGCTCACCGACGTGCGCAAACGCATCAGCGCCATGAAGCAATACTCCACGCTCGGCAGCGGCTTCAAAATTGCCATGCGTGATCTCGAGATTCGCGGCGCGGGTAATCTCCTTGGCTCGGAGCAAAGCGGCCATATCACGGCGGTGGGGTTCGAGTTGTATTGCCAGTTGCTCAAGCAAAGTGTCGGTTCGCTCAAGGGCCAGAAGGTGAAACCTCGCGTCGAAGTGGCAATGAGGCTGGATTTTTTGGAGATGAATGCGATCTCCAACGACACGCGGTGGGGCGAGGCTACTGACGAGCCTTCGCCCGGCGGCTCGCGGGTACGCTCGCCCCACCAAGCTAGTCTTCCACATAAGTACGTCCCCGAACCGCAACACCGCATCGAAATCTACCGCAAGCTCGCGCAGGCGACGGACAAACCCGCGCTGGAAGGTTTACAGAAGGAGTTGCGTGACCGCTTCGGTTCGCCGCCGCCAGCGGTTGAACTGTTGCTCGCCGTGACCGAACTCAAGATTCTCGCCAGCGAGAAGAACGTGACCGTTATTGAAGTGAAGGAGGACAAGTTGATGCTCACGCGCCAAGGCGACTTCATCACGCTCGGCGGCAAGTTTCCGCGCCTGACAAAGAAGGACGCCAAAGCACGGTTGAAGGAGATCAAGCGACTGCTGCTGGCCATTTAGTTCTTGTCGCAAGGAGACAGAGGTCGCAAAGCGAAAGCTTCAGCCCACGGTATCCGCCAAAATTCTTGCATCCAAAAATGCCCGGATGGCGGATATATTGATGACAGAATCAAACCGAGCAGCGTGGAAACGGCTGAAAACCAGGTGGTGCGATTCCCGGACGGCGATCAGCCCAGGGAATTGCCCGAAGCGGTGGAGACGCGCGAGGACGCGCGCCTGCTGATGGGTATTGCCCAGGGAGATCAACACGCCCTCGCGGCGCTTTATCGGCGCCGGGGCAGCCTGATCTATTCGCTACTCGTTCGGATGCTCGTCAACGAAATGGAAGCACAGGAAGTCATGCAAGATGCGTTCGTCCAGATCTGGCGGCGCGCCCACCGATACGATCCAGCCCGCTCTTCGCCGATGGCGTGGATGATCATGATCGCGCGCGGTCTGGCATGGGATCGGTTGCGTTCACGGTCGCGACGGAGCGCTACGCAGGCGGCGTTTGAACGCGAAGTAGCGTCGCTCGAAGTCGAAGAAGTCAACGGCGCGCGCCAGACGGAGCGGGACGAACTGGCCACCGCTTGCGCCGCCGCCCTGAATGGCTTGCCGGAAGATCAGGGGCGTGCGCTCCAACTCGCTTTTCTGCGCGGCTGGACGCATGAAGAAATCGCCTGCGCGGTTGGCGAACCGCTCGGGACCATCAAGGCCCGCATTCGCCGCGGCCTGCTCGCCTTGCGCAAGACGCTGAAAGATCACCATGTCTGAGCTTCATCTAATCGAAGACGACGCCACGCTTTACGTGCTGGGCCGGTTGACCGAAGCCGAGCGCGGCGAATTCGAGGTTCGTCTCGCCGAGTCCGCCGAGTTGCGCGCGCTGGTTAGCGAACTCGAGGAAGGCGCAGTGGCGGCCGCGATGGCCGCACCGCGCCGCCGCGTGCCTAAGCAGGTCTGGGAACAAATCGAAAAAACGATAACCCGGGAAACCAGAGCGCCCGTGTTGGATTTCACGCTCTGGTTCGGCTGGCTGCGCAACGGTTGGGCAGTGGCCGCGGCCTGTCTGGTCGGTTGGCTGCTCTACGCGCTATGGCCGGATCGGGCCGGCACGCCGGACGTTGTGCCATCACCGCGGGCTTCGCAAGCCAACGTGCAACCCGGCGAAGTGCCCACGGAATCCGCACGGACAGAAACCGGTGGCGCTGCACGCCCGCCACAAAATACAGCCAATGCGGAACGGCGATCGCTTCAAACCAATTTCTTGGCGATGACGAGGGAGAACGGCGCGCTTCGTTTGCAGAATGCGCAACTGGTGAAGCAGGTGTCGTATTTGTCCCAGGTGCTGACGCAGCAGCAGGCGCTCCTGGCCGAATCCAGCCGGCTGAAGTTCTTCCAATTGACGCCGCCGGCTGAAACTGGCGTGGTGACCACCAATGCAGTCCCTTCACCGGAGTTGCAGCGGGCGCTCTTCCTGGCGATGGCGCGCGAACTCGGCTGGCTGCAATCACCCGGGAGCCTTCAGTCCGGTTCGACGCAAACCAACCTGGGTGGAATTGACTTTGTGGACTTGCGCCCCGGCACCAACACCCTGTCCGCCCCGGTCAATCTCCCGCCGCAGATTGAAACGCAGCCGGCCAGCACGCCGGAGACACCGTTGCTGGCGTCTGATTCCGGCGATGCCATTCCGGGATTCGTCTCGAACACCAACGTGTTTGTGGCCTTTAAGCCGTCGCCGGTCGTGCCGTCCGGCAGTGCTTTGAACTTCTGGACTGGCGATTCCATTCAGGGTTTTCAACCGCTCGGCTCCGCCGTGCTGACGGATAATCCCATGGTGGTGACGTTTTCGGCAGCAGGCCCGAATTCCGTCGGAATGAACTTCACCCTCACGCCTGGAAATGCCGCCGGCTCCTTCAACGTCATCGGTCAATCTCCGCCGACAAACTCAACACCGCCATAAGTAAATCAAGCCTTCGCACAGGCGCATCGTCTGCGCGTCTCTGTTGCGATTCATTTCCAACCAAGCGAAAGTCTAAAACCATGAAAACCTTCACTGACTTCTGCCAAGAATTGAGGCTTGCGGCGCTCACGGTATTGAGCGCGTTGATCTTCACCGCCTCCGCCCGCGCCGATTCACCCTTCATCCAATCCATCCAGATCGAAGCCACCAACCTCGTGGTTGCCGCTCGCGTGCCGGCCGGGCACGTGCGCGTCGTGCTCGAAACTCGCGATGGCCTGCGCAACGGGGCGTGGCGGCCAGTGGCCGTGCGGCGCGGCGGCGGGGAAAGCGGCACAATCGCTTTCCGCCTGCCGCGCACTTCCGAGTTCGGTTATTTCCGCGTTCGCGCGGATGCCACCGAACCGCTGCCGGCGTCGTTCTATATCGGCACCAACTCCTTTGACCCACAGCCGCTCTCGTCCTGGTCGGGACCGATCCATTGGCCCGTCTATCCCGGTGTCGTCGCCTTCGAAGGTCAAGTGACCACTACGGATGCAACCACGATGGGGAACGCCGGCAGCGGCGGTGCTCCCGTCGAGTCGCGCGCCGTCGTCGAATCGGACATCTGGCGGCTTGCGGGTGACACGCTCTATTTCTTCAACCAAAACCGCGGCCTTCAAATTATTGACGTGACCAACCCCGACACCGCCACGATCCGCGGCACGCTGAACCTTCCCGCCGTCGGCGAACAAATGTATCTGCTTTCATCCAACCATGTCGTCTTGCTGACGCAACCGGCTTGTGGCGGAAATGACAGCGAAGTGTTGGTCGTCGCCACGAGCAACAGCACGCCGCACGTCGTGGCCAGACTTCCCGTGTCGGGCACGATCACCGAAAGCCGCCTCGTCGGCACCGCCTTGTACGTGGCCACCCAAACCGCCCGCCCGATCGCCGGCGGCGTGGGTGACACCTGGGAATGGGGCACCCAAATCACCTCCTTCGATCTCGCCGAGCCGGGCGCGCCCATTGCCCGTTCTACTTTGTGGTATTCCGGCGGGAATAATGTCGTTCATGCCACGGACGTTTACTTCTTCGCCATCACGCCACACCCGACGAACGGACAGCAATCCGCCGTGAATGCCATAGACATCACCAATCCCGATGCCACGATGAACGCACACGATACGATCGCTGCAGCCGGGCGCGTGGCGGACAAATTTAAACTGAACTGGTCAGAAAATGTTGTGTCCATCATCTCCGAGGTTGCCGGCAATCCGCTGGTGACCAAACTGGAAACCTTCCGCCTGTCCGACCCGCGCTCGCTGTCACCGTTGCCCACCGCCAAGCTGGGAGAAGTTGAACTGGGTCACGGAGAACGCCTGTTCGCCACACGCTTCGACGGCACGCGTGCCTACGTGGTCACCTTCCTGCAAATTGATCCGCTTTGGGTCGTGGACCTCAGCGATCCCGCTCACCCAACTGTTTCCGGCGAACTGGAAGTGCCCGGCTGGTCCACCTACATTCATCCACTAGGCAACCGGCTGGTGGCGGTCGGCATCGAAACCAATCGCACCACGGTTTCGTTGTTTGACGTGTCTGATCCAGGCGCACCCGCGTTGTTAAGCCGTGCGCAACTCGGCAGTTCCTATTCTTCCAGTGAAGCAAACCGCGACGAAAAAGCATTCACCGTGCTCGAACACGCCGGCTTGATTCTCCTGCCCGTTCAAGGCTACACGACGAATGGCTTCCGCTCGTGGGTGCAACTCATTGATCTCGCCGCCAACTCGCTCACCGCGCGCGGCATGATTGAACATGACTTCGTCCCGCGCCGCGCCACGCTGCATCGCGACCGGATCGTTTCGTTCTCGGCGGTCGAACTGCTCAGCGTGGACGCCACGGACCGCGACGCTCCCGAACTCACCGGCAGGCTCGAACTCGCATGGCCCGTCAATCGCGTGTTCCTCTCGGGAGATTACTTGATCGAAATCACCACCGGCAATAATTGGGACGCCCAAGCCGCACCCGTGCTGCGCGTCACACCGGCCCTCGAACCGGGCCAGGCCTTGACCCAACTCGTTTTTTCGAACGCGCCCATTGTCGGCGCGACGGTACGGAGCAACCGTCTTTATCTCGTCCAAGCCAGGAATGGTGGATATGGGGGACCATTCCCGGGCGACAGCGACACAAATACGCCCACACCCACGCTTTGGTTGAGCATCGTGGACTTGTCGAACCTCCCAGCGCTGAACCTCCTGGGCCAAACCGCCGTTGCCACATCACCGTTCGGCTGGAACAGCGAGTTGGAACCCGTCTGGCCCCGACCTGATCTGCTTGTCTGGGCGGTGCGCGAAAACAATTACTTCTGGGGCTGGGGCGGATGGCAGGGCGGAGTCGTGATGGACGCACCGATGAGCCTGGCTTGGTTCTGGCCATATCCAAATCAAGGTAACGGCGGTCGCCTGCTGGCGTTCGATGTGAGCAAAGACACGGCGCCCGCACTGCTCTCCGACGTAGACCTCTCCAAGCAAGGCGGCTGGAACTTCAGCAAGCCATTCGCGACCGACGGTCTGGTCTATTTAAGTCACCAAGCGTTTGTGGAATTGGAAACGACCAACACGGTCAGCGAGACAAACCTTGTGATTCTTAATTGGTGGCCGACGCGCCTTCAACGTTCCTACCTCGACGTGGTGGATTACGCGGACGCGCAACAACCGACCGTACGCCCGCCGGTGAACATACCGGGCACGCTTCAAGGCATCTCGCACCATGGCGAGTTGCTCTACACGGTTAGCTTCCACTCCACCTCGACAAACGGCAACGAAGGCGCGGAGGCTTTTGATGCCAGCGCCTATGACGGCGTCTCCGCCTACCTGGTGGACTCGCTCTCGCTTTCCAATGTTTCGCTGCATCCCGTTCGGGTGAGTGGCACGAACATCTTCCTCGGTCGCGCACCGACGTACGCCACCACAAACCAGGTTTCGCCTACGCTGGAAACCTGGACCCTTTCCAGCGTGGGAGATTTCACCCAACTGGGCAGCGTGACCCTGGCGGGCACCGCGACCGATCTGGTTTCGTTCCCCGGTCTGCTAGCGGCGCAACTGACTGGAAACCGCGTGCTGGTTTTTGATGAATCGGATCCGACGGCGTTGCGTCTGGTCGGCGACGGCCCAACGACCGGCTGCCTGCAATTCGATCTCCATCACGGCGACGCCACGCGCGCCCGCGAACTCTGGCTGCCACTTAATGATTACGGCCTGACTGGAATCAAGCTGTCGCCCTGACTCAAACGCCGCCGTAGCAATTGGCACGCGCCGATTACGAAGCTTCAATGTGCGATTGAAACCGAGCGCCGCTGGTCGTTGGACGATGAAGTGGGCTGGGGCCTACAACCTTGTTTCCGGCGTTTACTTTTTCGCACTGCATTTCGGGCAGGTGGCGCAGGTGGTCTTGCCGTCGGCGCAGCATTCCATGCCGCAGGCGGATTTGGCGGTAGCACTGCCCTGGCAGCATTTGCAGCCGGCAAACACGAGGGTAGAGGCGCACAGCACGAGGGTGAGCAGCTTGGTTAGTCGGGTGATTTTCATATGTGTAAATTCAGGTCTGGTCGTTTCGGGACCACGCCCGGCTAATCCGGTTCGCGGGCCTCCCCGACTCGCCGCAAGCATACCGCGCCTCGCTGGCTTGTCCATCTTCCACCACATTCACGATCACCGGTAGGGTTGGCGCATCTCCACCGGCGCAGCTTTCTTCTTTGTGCGCATGCGGATGTTGAGGGCCTCGACGCCGACCGAGAACGCCATGGCAAAGTAGATGTAGCCTTTCGGGATTTCTTTGTGGAATCCTTCCGCCACCAGCGCGCAGCCGATCAAGAGCAGAAAACTCAACGCCAGCATTTTCAGCGACGGATGCTTGTGGATGAAGTCGCTGATACGCCCGGCGAAAACCAGCATGAACACAAGCGCAATGATGACGGCGGCGATCATCACGCCCAGGTATTTGGCCATGCCCACGGCCGTGATCACGGAATCGAGTGAGAAGACGATGTCGAGCAGGAGGATTTGCAGGATTACGGCGGCGAACTTCGGGGCCACACGGCTGGTCACTTCGCCATCTTCGCCTTCCAGTTTGTCGTGGATCTCATGGGTGCTTTTCCAAAGTAGAAACAGGCCGCCGAAAATTAGGATCAAATCGCGGCCGGATACCGGATGCGGCGCGGCGAGGATTCCCAAGGTGGGAATCTCAATCAACGGTTTGGTGAGCTTGACCATGAAGGCCAGGCCGCAGAGGAGCAACACGCGCGTGACCAAGGCCAGCATCAGTCCGGTTTGCCGTGCCTTCGCCTGCTGTTCCGGCGGCAGTTTGCCGGCCAGAATCGAGATGAACACGATGTTGTCGATGCCCAGGATGATTTCGAGCACGGTCAGTGTCAGCAAGCTGACCCAGATTTCGGGATTGGTGATCCAGTCCATAACGGGCGGGATTCTTGGCGAGCCGACGGCAAAGTCAAACCGCATCCGGTTGGAAACCAACGGAAAAATTATAGCCTGAGCGCGAGTCTGCATTCGGACCGGGGTGGCAGACCTGAGTGATGCGGCCAGGTGTGCCCGCAAACGCACACTTCCAACCCTCCTGGGATGGGCGTAGAACACTCGTTGGCGACCCCGCCCTTGACGCCCGGACCGCACAGAGCTAAAACCGGCATTGTCAATTAAGGTCACCGCACTGCACCGATTCGAATCCTTCAACCTGAAGACACCATGAAAACGCTTTATTCGATCCTGGTGGGATTGATGGCCGCTTCCGGCATCACCCCACTGATAGCGGCCACCGTCACGAATTTGAACGACAACGGCCCCGGTTCGCTGCGTGCCGCATTGCAAACGGGTGGCGACATTGATTTCGCCGTCACGGGCACGATCACGCTGACCAGCGGCGAACTGGTGGTCAATCAGCCTACCACGATCGCCGGTCCAGGCGCGGAGCAACTGACGATTATGCGCAGCGGGGCGGAAGGCACGCCGGCGTTTCGCGTGTTCAGAGTTCAGGGCTCGCAGGTGACGATCTCTGGCCTTACCGTCAGAAACGGGCTGGTAGCGGGAACGGACTACAACGGAGCGGGCATTCTCAATGAAGGTTCGCTTACGCTGAATGATTGCGCCGTTCGCGGGAATCGGAGCACCGTCACCTATGCACGCGGCACAGGATTGTTCAATGCCAGCAACGCAACGCTCACGGCAAATCGCTGCGTGTTCGCGGAGAATGTGGGCACGGGCGAATACGCCGAGGGCAGCGGGATTTACGTGTTCGGTGTCGTGAACCTGATCGATTGCACGATCCGCGGCAATCGCGGCGAGGGCTACTACAGCCGCGGCGGCGGGATGCATGTGGACTACTTCGGGAGTGCGGGAGTTGCGCGCTGCACCTTCAGCAGCAATTCCGTTACGGGCCTGAACGCGCAGGGCGGCGGCATCTACAATTATGGCCGGCTGGAAATCTTCAATTCGACGCTGAGTGGCAATCACTCGGGCGAAACGGGCGGTGGCATTCACGTGGACTCGCTCGCGCCCAACACGGCGATTCGCAACTGCACAATCAGCGGAAACACTGCGCGGACTGGCGGCGCCGGTCTGTCCAATTACGGTTTCACTCCCAACTCCACCCCGCGCACCTTGAAGGACTCAATCATCGCCGGGAACTCGCCTAGCGACATCGAAAGCCACGGCGGTCTCGCTTCGCTGGGACATAATGTGTTCGGGGAGATTTCGGGCAATGCCATCGCGGGAACGACGGGGGATCATTTTGGCGTGACGGCGGACGCGCTGAGACTCGCGCCGCTCGCGAACAACGGCGGCCCCACCCAGACGCGCGCGTTGCTGGCGGGCAGTCCGGCGCTTGATGCCGGCAACCCGAGCGCGTTCCCCGAAGTTGACCAGCGCGGCATCGCACGACCGTTCAATTCACGTCCGGACATCGGGGCGTTCGAGCTGGACGTGCTGCTGCCACCTCTGGTGACCGTGGTCGCTACCCAGCCGAACACCATTGAAGCCGGGCCAACGGTGTTTGTCGCGCCGGGCGTGTTCACCATTTCACGATCCGGGATAACCAACGAATCGCTGCGAGTTTTCTATCGGCTCTCCGGCACGGCCTCCAACAGCGTGGATTACCAGTTCCTTTCCAATTCCGTGGTTATTCCTGCGGGCCAGAAGTCGGCGGAGCTGCGGGTCAACGGGCGGTTCGACGGTTTGGTCGAGGGCACGGAAACCGTCGCCCTGCATCTCGAAGAATTTGCGTGCCCGCCAATCTATCCTCCCGCGCCCGAATGTTATTTGGTCGGCTCACCCGCTGAAGCCGTGGTCGAGATCCAGGACTACGAGCAGCCGACCAACCGTCCGCCCGTCGTCGAGATTTTCGCGCCGGCGAACAATCAAGTCTTCACCGCACCGGCGAACATCTTCATCGCCGCACAGGCGAATGATCCCGACGATTACCTCACCGTCCAGTTCGTCGAGTTCTTTGCCGGTACCAACAGCCTTGGCATCCGGACGAATTTTCCAACGCTCGATTCCATCGGCCCGTTCAAGCTCACGTGGACGAATGTGCCGCCCGGCGAATACAAGTTGACCGCGCGAGCGGTTGACGATCATGGCCTCTCGACCGTTTCAGAGACGGTGAAGGTGAACGTGCGTTCGCCTGAACCGCCAACGAACCAACTCCCGAGCGTTCGCATTTTAACGCCGACAAACGGCCAGACGTTTTTTGCCAGCTTCGAATGCCCACCCTGCACCACCAATGATCCGCCCTGTTTAGCGCCGTGCTTTCTGGCAGGGCCTGCGGTCACGATTTGCGCCGACGCGCTCGATGAAGACGGTTACGTGGATTACGTGGAGTTTTTCGCCGGCACGACGAAGATCGGTGCACGAACCAACTGCCTGCCGTGTGATTCGATTCAGAATCCGTTCTGCATTGTCTGGTCAGACGCACCCGTCGGCGAACACACGCTCACTGCAAAGGTCACCGATAATCAAGGCGCAACCAGGGTTTCGGAGCCGGTGCATATTTCAGTTCGCGGCGAAGGATCAAATCAACTCGGCTTCCGGCTCGCCTTCAACAATCCCAACGCCAACACCGGAGTATTCTTCCGAAACTACACTGTGAACGGCCCGGCTGAAGGCAATCGCCTGCTGCCGGCGGATCGCGTCCTCGCCGCGGGCGGTGACCGTTATTTCTACGGCGCGAAACCGCACGTCGTCTGGCGTGTGGACCGGGATACCGGCGCGGTTCTGGAACTGGACCCGGGCGCGGGCCTGCCGGAGTTGAGCTGGCCGATGGGTGTGGCATACGACAGCCATCGCACCCGCGTGCTGCTGACAAGCCTTGGGGGCGACGGATATTTCTACGCCTACTCGCCCGCAAGCAATCGGTGGAGTCTCGTGCGCAGCCAGAATAATCTCGATCTGGACTGCCTGGAATATCACCCCAGTCTGGACGCGCTCTTTGGCGTGAGAGTGCTCTTCGGGGACGGTGGGCCGGGAGCAATTTACCGGTTCAATCCGGAAGGTGTGCTGCAAAGTGAAATTGCCCTGCCCAAGTTCCCCTTCGGCATCGGCCCAACCGGTTACCGGTCCGAACTGGTTTCGATTGGCGATTATCTCGTGCTGTTACTGGAAGCAGACCTGCAACTTGACCCGTATGGCGAATCGCGCATGTATCTGATTGATCCGCGCAATGGCCATGTGCAACTGACGTATCGCCACCTCCGCCCGCGCCCGGATCTGCCACCCACGGTGCAGATCAATTCTCCGGCGGCAGGCCAGTCGTTCCATGCGCCGGCAGACATTCAACTGGTCGCTTATGCACAGGACGCAGAGGATGGTTACGATCTCAAGGTCGAGTTTTTTGCCGGTACCAACAGCCTCGGTTTGGGCACATTCGTGCCTTCACTCTGCCCGTCACCCTATTGTCCAAACTTCGCGCTCACCTGGTCCAATGTGCCACCCGGCCAATACACGTTGAAGGCCGTCGCGACGGACAGTAACGGCACCGCCACGATTTCCGCTCCGGTTCCAATCACCGTTCTCGATGCGGCTCTCTCGCTCGTCACCCTCCAGGCCACGGACGCCAGCGCGTCGGAAGCCGGTGGTGGCGGCGCGTTCACGGTATCCCGCGCAGGCAACACCAACAGCGCGTTGCACGTGTTCTATTCCATCAGCGGGACGGCTTCGAATGGCGTGGATTATGTGGCCTTGAGCAATTCCGTCTTTCTGGCCGAAGGCGCTAAGGCCGCGACAATTCAAATTACGCCGATTAACGACGCACTGTTCGAGGGAACTGAACGCGTCGAACTACGTCTCCTGCCACCGCCGTTTTATTTGTTTCCGTACGTCATTGGTTCTCCCAGCAACGCGGTAGTGAACATTGCCGACAACGATGAGCAACCGAAACCGGTGGTCACCATCGAAGCGACCGATGCGCAGGCTTCGGAAGCGCCGGGCAATCCGGGCATGTTCAAAATCCGCCGTGACGGACCGACGAACCAACTGCTCTACGTCTATCTGGCGATCAGCGGCACGGCCTCGAATGGCGTGGACTATGTCCGCCTGACCAACATTGTGGTGATCGCCACCGGCAAGAAAGTTGTGGAACTGTCCGTCACGCCGGTTGATGACAACCTGTTTGAAGGTGCGGAGTCCGTGTCGGCAACTCTCTTTTATCCGCCCATCGCCGGACCGATGCCACTGCCTTATGTCATCGGCGCGCCGAGCAACGCGGTGGTGAACATCGCTGACAACGACGCAGGAGAATTCCCTGTGGTCACCATCGAAGCCCCGCATGCCACCGCTTCCGAAACACCGGGCGACCCCGGCCTGTTCCACATTTATCGCACCGGGCCGACAAATCATTCCCTCACGGTATTCTGGGAGATCGGCGGTACAGCGTCGAACAGCGTGGATTACGCGACCCTGTCGAACTTGGTGGTCATTCCTGCCGGCCGTTCGTTCGTGCGGATCGCCGTGGTACCGGTGGATGACACTCTGGTGGAAGGACCGGAAACCGTCCGCGTCACGCTTTATCATCCGCCGTTCGCGGGGCCGTTGCCGCCAGCCTATGTCATCGGCTCACCCAGCAACGCCGTAGTGACAATTCTGGACAGCGATCCGTCCGTGCCGCCGCCCTTCGAGCCGGCAGTAGTGACCATTGAAGCGACCGATCAGTTCGCGCGGGAAACCGGCATGCTCACCATCGTTGAACCCGGCCTGTTCACGATCCGCCGCACGGGCAACACAAACCCGACGCTGCATGTTCTTTGTGTCATCGAAGGCTCGGCATCGAATGGCGTGGATTACATCGGCCTCTCCAACGTTGTGATCATCCCATCCGGCGTTACCTCCGTTCAGGTTCCCGTTTATCCGCTGAATGACAATCTGACCGAAGGCACGGAAACCGTCCGGCTGAGCCTGCAAAGTCCGATCTGCATCGCCATCTACCCTCCGCCGCCGGAATGTTACGAAGTCGGCGCGCCCGGCACGGCGACCGTTTTCATCAGCGATCCGGATGCGCCTCCGGGACCTGTCGTCACGATTACCGCACGCGATTCGATCGCGTCCGAAGGCACGAATTGTTTCCGCTGGGTCGGCTGGTCGAATCCTCCACCCGCGAATTATGGCGGCACAAATACGGCCACCCTCGTTGTGCGACGACACGGGCCAACCAATGACGCGCTGGTGGTTCATTACCACGTCCGCGGCACCGCCAGCAACGGCGTGGATTACGCCGGGTTGCCGGGCTTCGTCACGATTCCCGCCGGTCGGCGCGCGGCGGAAATTATCATCGTGCCCGTGGAAGACAATTTGCCGGAGCGACTCGAAACGATTGTGCTCGAACTCGCTTGGTGGCCGGGCGGGCGGGACGTTCCGCCGTCGTACGTGCCCGGCACCCCGCCGCGCGCGGCGGTGGTGATCGTGGACAACGACCATCCGCGTCCCGTTTCCGGGCCGTTGCCGGATCACGGCTTTCATTTCACGCAGCCCGGAACGAACGGCATCTGGTATCGCGTCGAGACGTCCACGGACTTGAGGCAATGGACGCCGCTGGTCACGAACGTGGTGACGGACGGCGCAATTCATTTCGTGGATCCCGACGCGACGGACGCCTCCGCGCGCTTCTACCGCGCCGTGCTGGAAACGAATCTGCCAGTAGAGTAACGGGGGAAAGCGGAACTGGGCCGAGTCCGAATCCAAGGAGCGAAATAATCGGCAAGGAAATGGTTTGGCCGTAGACGGAGCGCGGCTTTGCCGCGCTGTGAAGCGGCGCTTCTTCCTCATGCATTCCGCGCCTCTCGGTGGTCTCAGCGTCTCCGCGTTCAAATCCGCCTTCGCCAGCAAAAAGTCTCGCCGCCACGCAAGGCTGCCTTCATTTTCCCCGCGTGCATCTGGCTCACTTGCGCCTGCGCGACTTTCGCAATTACGCCCGGCTGGACGCGGACTTCGCGCCCGGCTTCCATCTGCTATTGGGCGATAACGCACAGGGCAAGACCAACATCCTTGAAGCGATCTACCTAATGGCCACTTTGCGCTCGTTTCGCGGCGTGGGCGGCGCGCAGTTGATCCGCCACGGACATAAAGGTTATTTCATCGGCGGCAAGGTCGTCGGCCAGACCGAACATGAGATTAAAATCTACTGGTCCGTGCGCGAACGGAATCTTGCGCTCGACGGTCGTCCGGTCAAAAAACTGTCCGACTATCTCGGCACATTGCGCACCGTGGTGTTCTGCACCGAGGATTTGCAGCTCGTCAAAGGCACCGGCCGCACGCGCCGGCGCTTTCTGGATCTGCTGCTTTCCCAAACGCAGCCCGGTTATCTCGCGCTGCTTCAGCGCTACATGCATGTTGTGCGCGCCCGCAATGCGCTGCTCAAACAATTCGCGCCAGACCCACAATCGCTCGACAGCTTTTCGGACGAACTCATCAAGCTCGGTAATGAAATCATCCGCCATCGCCGCGAATTAATCCCCAAACTCTCACCGCTCGCCCGGCTGGCGTATCGGCGGATTTCCCATGACGCGGAGGAACTGCGCCTGACCTATGAACCAGGCGTGAAGGCGGATTTCACCGTCGAACTGGCGCAGGCCCGGGATCGCGAGCGCCGATTTCGTTCCACTCTCATCGGTCCGCATCGTGACGATTTGCAACTTTTGCTCAACGAAAAATCCGCCGCGCAATTTGGCAGCGAAGGCCAGAAGCGCACCCTCGCCATCGCCCTCAAGATGGCCCAGGCCGAATACCTCACCGGCATTCACGGCGCGCCGCCGGTGCTGTTGATTGACGATGTGATGGGCGAACTGGACGCAAAACGCCGTGCCGGTCTGCTGCCGTTGCTGGCGCGGGCGCGCGAAGCGAGCGGACAGGTCTTCATGACCTGCACGGAGGAAAACTGGCCGCAGGAGTTGGGACGTGAGTTGCACCGGTGGCAAATCAGCAACGGTACGGCGGTAAGAGCGTGAAACATTTGTCATAGTGCGCCTGGCTGAATGCGCGCCCATAATTCCATTTCAGGACCCAAGAGTACGGACGGTTACAAACCCGGATTGAAATTCCCATCGCGATCAACTCCTCTCTTTGTCATGCTCCGATCAGTCGCGACGGGCAGCCAACGCAAAGGTTTGAAGTGGACCGCAGACGCAACAACCGGCAGGGGCGCACCCCGGCTGGACATGTCCGGTCAATTCAGACATTCTCGAACTGCCCTCGAGGCTGAGGACCAAACCGACCATTCATGGACGAAACACCGCCAACGATTCCACCCGGAGGGTCCGCGCCCAATGTACCCACCATGTCCCTGGCCGCACGGCTCCTGAACGTGTTCGCCATTCCCGGCGATGTATTCGAAGAAGTCAAGGCCGCGGCCAGCCGTATCTCGAACTGGCTGGTACCGGCGCTCATCACCTGCCTGGTCAGTTCCACTGCGGTCGTCATCCTCTTCTCCCAGCCGGCTATCCAACAAAAGATCCGCGAACATCAGGAGCAGTCCATCGAAGGCAAGGTCAAGTCCGGCGATATGACCCGTCAGCAGGCGGACCAGGCGATGGCGGTGATTGAAAAATTTTCCGGGCCAACGATGATGAAGATCTTTGGCGTCGTCGGCTCGGTCTTCTTCGGCTTCGGCCGGGTGTTCTGGTGGGCCACGGTGCTCTGGGTTTTGGGAATGTGGTTTTTGCGCGTACGCTTTCCCTACGGCAAGGCACTGGAGGTCGCCGGGCTGGCGGGAATGATCGGCGTCCTCGGCACCGTGGTGACGCTGCTGTTGCAGATCAACTTGAGCAATCCCGCGTCCTCACCCAGCCTGGCTTTGCTGGTCAGCAATTACGACCAGACTAAAATCAGCCATCTGCTGCTTGGAGCCGTCAATGTATTTGATCTCTGGCAGGCGGGAGTGCTGGCCTGTGCGCTCTCGCGATTGGCCGGCGTGCCGTTCTTGCGCGGCGCGTTCGTAATGTTCGCCTTCTGGATTCTCTTTCACTTTGTGCAGATCCTGTTCGGCGTTGCCTTCGCGCGATTGGCGGGATGACCTTTTTACTCCAGCTCTGTCTGAACAACAAAGGACCTTTCCAGTCCAACCCTGAAAACCACTCTCATGGCCAATCCAAAAAAGCGCCGTAAGTTCATCATCTTCGCCGTCATCTTCATTGTGCTGGTCGCGTTGACGCTCGCGGCGGTGTTCAAGAAACGCGAAGTCGTCATCACCGTGCAGACTGAGAAGGTGGCCCGCCGCAATCTCACGGAGATCGTCGTCGCCAACGGCCGGATTCAGCCCGTCATTCAGGTCATCATCAGCCCCGAGGTCGCCGGAGAAATCACGGCGTTGCCGGTGAAGGAAGGCGACCGCGTGAAGAAGGGTGATTTGCTCGTGCAGATCAAACCCGACAACTATCAGGCCAGCCGCAATTCTTCCGAGGCCAGCTACAAATCCGCCCTCGGCAACAAAACGCTGGCCCAGGCCGAACTTGACCGCGCCGAGGCCGAATTCAAGCGCAACGAAGAGTTGTTCCGCACCAAGCTGGTTTCCGATTCGGTGTGGCTGGATTTTAAAACCGCCTACGATGTGGCGAAGCTGCGTTACACGAACGCCGTTCACCAGGCCGATCAGGCGAAATACGGCCTCGACAAGGCCATTGACGATTTGAGCAAGACGACCATCAGCGCGCCAATGGACGGCACGATCACCCGGCTGCAGTCGCAACTCGGCGAGCGCGTGTTGGGCACTTCGTTTAACATGGGCACGGTGATCATGACCGTCGCCGACCTCGACAACATGGAGGCGCGCGTGGACATCGGCGAAAGCGACGTGGTGCTGATCCGACCCGGCCAGAAGGCGCGGCTCGAAGTGGATGCCTTCAAGGACCGCAAGTTCACCGGCACGGTCACGGAGATCGCCAACTCGTCAAGAACCTCAGGGGCGGGCGGCGGCGGTCAGAGCCAGGAAGCGACCAAATTCGAAGTGAAGATTCGTATCACCGAGAAGGAAGCTTTCCGGCCCGGCATGTCCGTCAGCACGGAAATCGAGACGCGCTACCGCACGAACGCACTCACGGCGCCTTTCGCCAGCGTCACAACCCGGATGCCCAAGGACATGACCAGGAAGGACGGATCGGGAAAATCTGGCGGCACAAATTCGACCCCGGACACAACCGTCACGAACGCCTCGGGCGGGGAAACCAATGCCGTTGCCTCCGGCAAAAAATCCAAAGAAGCGCCCAAGCCCATCGAGGTGGTTTTCGTCATGGAGGGCGATCACGTGAAAATGGTACCGGTCAAGATCGGCATCAGCGACGACGATTACTGGGAGATCACCGAAGGGTTGACCGAAGGGCAGGAAGTCGTTTCCGGCGGCTACAAAGCCATCAGCCGCGAACTGGAAGATGGCAAAAAAGTCCGCAAAGGCACGCCGGAGAAAGAGGAGAGCAAGGAGAAGAAATGAGCCGGAGCGAACTCCGATACGCGAAAGCTGAAAGCCGAAGGATGAGCGGGTTCCGAAATCCAAATCTGCGGACATGCGTCCTTTGTCATCCGGCAAGTCGACTGGCTTCGCGCCTCGGTTTTCATGCTGATCTCGGATTTCGGTCTTCGGATTTCTTCTCATGAGCCTCATCCGCCTCCAGAATATCACCCGCCGCTACCAGATGGGCGCGGAGACGATTCACGCCCTGCGGGATGTATCGCTGGAAATCCAGCGGGGCGATTATGTCGCCATCATGGGACCGTCCGGCTCGGGCAAATCCACGCTCATGAACGTGGTTGGTTGTCTCGACACGGCGACCTCGGGCCGTTATGAGCTCAACGGCACCAACGTCAGTGAGATGGACGACAACCAACTGGCCGAAGTCCGCAACCGCGAAATTGGATTCGTGTTTCAGACGTTCAATTTGCTGCCACGCTCAAACGCCTTGCACAATGTCGAGTTGCCGCTGATTTACTCAGGGATGCCGTCAGACGAGCGCAAGAAAACCGCGCTCGACGCGCTGACCCAGGTTGGGCTGGCCGATCGTATTCATCACCGGCCGAATGAACTTTCCGGCGGCCAGCGCCAGCGCGTGGCCGTCGCCCGCGCGCTGGTGAACAATCCTTCAATTCTCCTGGCCGACGAACCGACCGGCAATCTCGATTCAAAAACGGGCACGGAGATCATGGCGTTATTCGAAGAGTTGGCGCGGAAGGGCAACACGATCATCGTGGTCACGCATGAAGAAGACGTGGCGAAACACGCCCGCCGCGTCATCCGCATTCGCGATGGCTTGATTGCCAGCGATGAGCGAACAACTGCCAACGAACCTCCGCCCACGCATCACGCATCACGCATTACGCCTTCCCCATGAATCTCTTCTCCGAACTGCGCGAAGGGGTTGGCATTTCCTGGGACGCCATCCGCGCCAACAAAATGCGCTCGGTGCTCACCACTCTGGGCATCGTGATCGGCATCGTCACGGTCACGCTCATGGGCACGGCCATCGAAGGGCTGAACGCCGCGTTCATGAAAAGCATTTCAACGCTGGGCGCGGACGTGTTTTACGTGCAGCGCTTCAACTGGATCAACACCACCGAAGGCGACTGGCTCAAGACACAAAAGCGTCGGCCCATTAAACTGATGGACGCCGAGGCGTTGGCCGATCAACTGACGCTCTCAGAGGCGGTCACGCCCACAGCGGACACCATGAGCCCGGTGAAATACAAAAACCGCACCGCCAGCAGCGTGTACATTGTCGGCACCACTGAGGAGTTTCAGCGATCGGCCGGCCTCGGCGTCACTCAAGGCCGCTTTCTTTCTTCGGCCGATGCCGCGGGCGGGCGGCCCGTTTGTGTCATTGGCACGGAAGTGGCGACCAATCTGTTTCACCACGAATCGCCCCTGGGCAACCGGATCCGGATCGGCCCGCAATCCTTCGAGGTCATCGGCGTGCTGGAAAAGCAGGGGACATTTCTGGGCATGTTCAGTTTCGACAATCGCGTCGTCATCCCGTTGCAACACTTCATGAGCACGTTTTGGAACAACCCGGACGTTGGCATCCAGGTCAAGGCGCGCCAACTCGTGCAACTGGAGGAGGCCCGCGAGGAATTGCGGCACGCCATGCGCCGCGTCCGCCGCCTCGCCCCCGGGCAGCCGGACGATTTTGCCATCAACCAGCAGGACCAGTTCGTGGAGATGTTTCACAAAGTGGCCGGTACGATTGCGGGAATCGGACTGTTCATCACCGGACTGTCTTTGTTCGTTGGCGGCATCGGCATCATGAACATCATGTTCGTCTCGGTGGCCGAGCGGACGCGCGAGATCGGGATTCGCAAGGCCATTGGCGCCAAGCGGCGGACGATCCTGCTGCAATTCCTGATCGAAGCGGGCTGCATTTGTTTGCTGGGTGGACTGATCGCACTGGCTATTGCGTGGCCGTTGACGCTGGCCATGCGGCATTTCCTTCCAGCCTCGATGTCGCTGACGATTGCGGGGATTGCCTTGCTCGTGTCGTTGGTGACCGGGTTAGTATCGGGTTTTCTGCCCGCGTGGCGCGCGGCGCGCATGAATCCCGTGGAAGCGTTGCGGGCGGAATGATGACCGTGATGCGTGAAACGTGAAACGTGAAAAATCAAATGCCGGCCGGCAGCGGATTCACGCATCACGCTTTACGATTCACGCTCGGCTCAGGACTTTGACAGAATGAAATTGCACCGGCCAACACAGCTGCTGGCGGAGATCAAAGAAAGCTTCTCCATGGCCATGTACGCGCTGGCCGCGCACAAGCTCCGCTCCGCGCTGACCTTGTTGGGCGTGTTGATCGGGGTCTTTTCCATCATCGTCGTGATGACCGCCATGCGCGTGCTCAAGGCCAATATCGAGACCGAGATGAGCCAGTTGGGCAGCTACACGTTCGCCATTCAGAAATGGCCGGCGGTTCACTTCGGCGGACCGGAGGGATTTGAAAAATACTGGCGGCGGAAAAACATCTCCCTCGCGCATGGCCAGAAGGTGCAGGAGAAAGCCACGTTGGCGGCCAGCGTCGGCATCGAAGGAAATTTCTGGGGTGGCCAGGTGGAGACTCGCTTCGAGAAAACTCCGCCTACGGTACGGATGCTGGGTGAAACGCCCGGCAGTTTTCCCGCGCGCAATTGGACCCTCGCCGACGGCCGGGCTCTGACCGACAACGACGTGGAGAACGCCCGTGATGTATGTGTGTTAGGCGGTGGACTTGCCAAAACAGTTTTTCCTTTCGGCTCGGCAGTTGGCGAACGCCTCAAACTCAACGGGATCAATTATACCGTCATCGGCGTGCTCGCGGCCAAGGGTGGTTCCCTTGGGGGTGAACAGGACAATTTCGCCGTCATCCCCATCACCACGGCGTTGAACCGCTTTGGCCGTTGGTGGTACACGCTCACCATCCTGGTCCAGGCGCGCGACCAGGCCAGCTACGAAGACTGTGTGGAACAGGTGCGCGGCGTGCTGCGCGTGGCCCGCAAAGTCCCGCCCGGAAAGGAGGACGATTTCGAACTGTTTTCCAACGACTCACTCATCGCGCAGTTCAACTCCTTCACCGTCGCGGTACGCATCGGCGTGATGGTGGTCAGCTCGATTGCCTTGCTGGCGGCAGGCATTGGCATCATGAACATCATGCTCGTCTCCGTCACCGAGCGGACGCGCGAAATCGGTATCCGCCGCGCCATCGGCGCCAAGAAGCGAAACATCATGACTCAATTCATCATGGAAGCCGTGGTGCTCTGCGAAGTCGGCGGGGCGATTGGTGTGGTGCTCGGCATTCTCGGCGGCAACGCCGTGGCGTATTTCCTGAAAGTGCCACCCGCGATTCCCTTCGACTGGATTGTGATCGGCCTAGTGATCTGCTCCATCGTCGGCGTCGTGTTCGGAACTTATCCCGCTTACAAAGCGGCAAACCTGGATCCGATCGAGTCGTTGCGGTACGAGTAGGCCGGTAAAGTGCGCCCGGGAAAACGACAAAGTCTGTTGGAACGATCGCCCTCATCCTGACCTTCTCCCACGGGAGAAGGAACAGCCGTTGTCTGCCTGATGTTCAGCGGATGGCCATCCGGCAAATCCAGACGCAGGATTTCGAGTGAGGCGGAGAACGATTCTCCTTCTCCTTAGGGGAGAAGGCTGGGATGAGGGAGGTCGTGAAACATTCTTCAACGCAATGGAAAAGCGGCGGTGAACGCGCCGCAGTCCAGACGCTCCGCGAAATCCGAGGACGCCCAACAGTCGCGAAGCGTTTGGACTGCGCGTGTCTTCAGCACCGCTTTCGGGGGACGAGGAATTCAACGCAAAGGCGCAAGGACGCCATGGCGCGGGGCATGACGTAGCAGCGACTCGGGAGAGCGCCGCCGTTTGGGATTGGGTCAGCATAGTCTGGCACCGCGCCGCTACGATGCAGGGAAAAGGGGGAGTGTTTCATTGCGTCTCTTTACCTGTGGGACCGTGTGAACGTGGGAACGTGGTGGGCGTGGTATCGGCTAGGTTGAGCGCGCGGGCGGCGCTGGCGTCGAGCGGGGCGTTGCCGGAGAATGTGAATTACGCGGTGAAGAGCAGTTATCTCCTGAGCTTCCTAGAATCCGTGCCGGAAGTTTCCGCCAAGCTCAAAGAGTCGAACACGAAGGAGCTGAAGTTTGAGGACGTGGTGAAGTCGGCGGAACAGGCGGCGGTGCTGGTGCTGGTTTATTGATGGTAGAGCGCGTCACTCCGTGCGCGCCGTTCTCAATCATTCAAAAGCGGCGCGCACGGAGTGACGCGCCCTACCCTTCTAATCCTCCGAAAACAGATATTCCAAATCCGTCTTCGTCAAACTGCGCGCGAAGCCTTCTTCGCCGAGCACGTCAGCGATGGTTTGGGCCTTGCTCTGCTGGAGTTCCCAGATTTTTTCCTCAACCGTGCCGGGCGCAATGAGCCGGTAGGCGTTGACCGTTTGCGTCTGACCGATGCGGTGGGAGCGGTCAATGGCCTGCGCTTCAACAGCGGGATTCCACCACGGATCATACAACACCACGTAGCTGGCGGTGGTGAGATTCAAACCGGTGCCCGCGGCACGCAGGCTCAACAGGAACACCGCCGGGCCGGGATCGGCTTGGAACGCGTTGACGACTTCCTGCCGGTCCTTGGTCTGGCCGGTGAGGAGATGCGTCTTGATCTGGCGCGCATGGCATTCCTTCTCCAGGAGATGGAGCATCTGCACGAACTGGCTGAACACGAGCACTTTTTGCCCCTCGGCCACGAGTGAGTCGAGCAGTTCAAACAACGTCTCGGTCTTACCGCTGGGCGAATCGTTGCCGACCAGTTGCGGGTGGCAGCAAACCTGACGCAACCGCGTGAGCGCGGCGAGGACGTGCATCTTGCTCTTGTTGAGCCCCTGCTCGGCAACGGCCTGCATGATCTGGTCGCGGCTGCGGCGCAGTTCGGCCAGGTAAAGCTTCCGTTGCTCGTCGCCGAGCGGACAATCGCGGCGTTGCTCGATACGATCCGGCAAATCTTTCGCGACATGTTTTTTCAAGCGGCGCAACAGCAGCGGGCGCAGCTTGGCGGAAAGCCGGCGGCGCGCGATGCGCTGAGCGCTGGCCACGTCATCGCCGCCCTTCGGTTCGTAAGTTTCCAGGAATTGCTCCTGGCTGCCGAGATAACCGGGCTGGATGAAATCCACGATGCTCCACAAATCAAGCAGCCGGTTTTCAAGCGGCGTGCCGGTGAGCGCAAGTTTGTGTTCGCACTTGAGCTGCTTGACGGATTGAGTGACCTGCGCGCCCGGGTTTTTGATGAACTGCGCCTCGTCCAGAATCACCGCGCGGAACGAAAACTTTTGCAGCTCCTCCAGATCGCGCCGCAACAGCGCGTAGTTCGTCACGATGAGATCGTGCTGGGGAATCTTGCTGCGGAGATTGTGTCGCGCCGCGCCGCTTTCCAATACAAGCACCTTCATGTCCGCCGTAAAACGCTCGGCTTCGCGCCGCCAGTTGTGCAGCACGGACGCCGGACAGATGACGAGCGACGGCTTGGGATTCTTCTTGTTGCGTTCCTTGAGCCAGGCCAGCCAGGTGAGCGTTTGCAGGGTTTTGCCGAGACCCATGTCGTCAGCAAGAACACCGCCGAGCCGGATCTGCACGAGGTGCGCGAGAAAATCAAAGCCATCCTTCTGATACGGGCGCAGATCGGCGGTGAGGTTCGAGGGAACGTTCGCAGCGGGAACGCCTTTGAAATCCCGCACGCGCCCGCGCAACGCTTTCGCTTCGGGCGTGTCGGCGAAACGGGAGAACTCCGTCTCATCCAGATGGGCGACATGCTCCAGGCCGACTTTTTGCGGCACAGCGATCAAGCCTTCCACGCCGAGATCGGCCATTGCTTCGTGCGCGCCCTGTACCGCGGCGGTATCGAGTTCAACCCAGCCGGAATTAGGCAGCTTGACGAATCGGCTCGTGGCGCTCGCAAGCCGTTCCAGATCGGACTTTGAGAGCTTCAGGCCCTCGGCTTCCCATTCCGCGGAAACGGCGAGCCAGTCAATGCCGCTGCCCTTGACGATCAGCTTGGGCTTGAGCCGGCGCGGCGTAAGGAACAAACGGTGAAAAGCCGGATTGCCCAGAAACTCCGCGCCGTCGGGTCGCAACTGCCAGGCCTGGGCAAGGGTGCCGAGGCAGTTTTCATTCGCATCGCCCACCCACAAGCCGGGCTCAGGCGTGAACCAGTCAAGCCGGCGCAACCACTGCGTCGCGAGTTCCAATCGCGCGTCATCGAGCACTTCGGGCTTGTCGCCCGCGCGGGTTTTGCGTTCGTGGAGATGCCATTCCTGGCCATTCCACGCCCAGAGACTGTTGTCCTTCTGGCTCTTCGCCAGTAACCGAAGCCGAACGGTATCATCGAGCAGTTCAAACACGAATTGCGGCACGGCCGGATGCGCGACGCAAAGCTGCTCCCAGTCCACGCCGTGATTGGATTCCGCCTTGCGCAGATGGACGAGCAACCGGTGGCTCAAGCGGCGCACCGGCACCGCCGGTTTGGCCGCCCAGTGCTCGATGACCGCCGGCGGTGGCGCATCGCGCAGCAGGAAGAATTCGTCGCGGACGAGGGCGAGCGGCGGGTGTTGGTTGAAGAATTTCACCTCGCCCATCGGAACGTGCGCACCGTCCGGCAGCGTCAGCCGGTGGGTGAAGGACAATTCCTTGTCGTGATTCTCAAGATGCGGTGTCAGCGCCGCTACCCGCGCGGAAAATCGGAGCGGCTGCCCCTCGGGCCACTGGAGCCGTGTCGTGTGCCCCCAGCGCGCGAGCCATTGCAACAACTCGACATCCGAAAGGATCAGCGTGTTGTCCCCATCCCGGCGGTTGCGATGCGCCTCCGCCAGCCAGTGGATGAATTCCCAGTCCGCAGGCGGGAATAATTCCTGTTCATGTGCGGCCCGCGTCATGAGTTCGATCATCTCCGACAGCGTCCGGAGTTTCTCGCCGGTGCGAGGACGGAACAGATGGAATTGCACACCGAGCCGGTGCCGCGCGGAATCGACTTCGTCCGCGAGCGGCCGGCATAAAACCCGCAACGTGGCGCGCGGCGTGTCCAGCAACGGCGCGGCGGGCGGGAAGAGCCAGTTTTCAAGCGCCCGGACGAGTTGCTGCTCGTGAGCGGCCTCCTCGACTTTGGCGAAACGGTCCATGTTCGCGTGCGGCTGCAACTCGGTGGGGATGGAGCGCCCGGCGCGAATGAACAGGAAGGCGACTTCTTCCAGGCGGCTGTTACCCCGAGCATTGAGCAGCCGCGGCCACCAGTCATTGGCGGGAAAATCCTTCCGCGAGAGTGAAAGTTTCTCGAAATAATCCTCGAGCAACAGCCAGGCGCGCTGGGAATCCGGACACGCGGCGAAGCTGCGGAGGATGTCCTCGCGCTCCGTGACCGCGGATTTGGAGTCGGAGAGTTCGCGGCGTAAATCCGCGAAGGCTCCGTAGGTTTGCGAAAGGACTTTGTGATGGGCGTCGTACTTGGACGTGCCGTTCGTACGCGCTCCGTTGCCGTTTTTGCCTGAGATTTTTGCCATCTGATAAACTACCCGTGCAATAGGCTAACATTTCGACTTACGCCGCAACGTTGGTCAATACCAAAGAAAAAAATTTATGACCGGCCCCGCCGGGACAAAGGGCTTGTCACTAAAAAGGGTTTGGGGAACACTCGCGCCGCTTATGGCAAAAAAGGCGTTCGTCACGGGAATCACGGGGCAGGACGGTTCGTACCTCGCGGAGTTTCTGCTGGGCAAAGGCTATGAAGTGCATGGCCTGGTCCGGCGCGCGAGTTCATTCAACCGCGCCCGGCTGGATGCCATCTATGCCGACCCAAAGTTTAGGGAGACCCGCCTGTTTCTGCATTACGGGGATTTGAGTGAGTCCGGCTCCCTCACGCGGCTGCTGCATCAGATTCAACCCGACGAGGTTTACAACCTTGGCGCCCAGAGTCACGTCCGGGTGAGTTTTGACGCGCCGGAGTATACGTTGGATGTCTGCGGCACCGGCACGTTGCGGCTGCTCGAAGCCATCACCCAATCGGGATTGCGCCCGCGTTTTTATCAGGCGTCGTCCAGCGAGATGTTCGGGAAAGTGCGGGAGATTCCGCAAACCGAGTTGACGCCGTTTCATCCCCGGAGTCCCTACGCCGTCGCCAAGGTTTGCGCGCACTGGGCCACGGTGAATTACCGCGAATCCTACGGACTGCACGCCAGCAACGGCATTCTGTTCAACCACGAATCGCCCCGGCGCGGCGAGTCGTTTGTGACGCGCAAGATCACGTTGGGCGTGGCCCACATTCTCGCGGGACTACAGGACAAGCTCCCGCTGGGCAATCTGGATGCGAAACGCGACTGGGGCTACGCAAAGGAATACGTGGAAGCCATGTGGCTGATGTTGCAGCAAGAACAACCAGATGACTACGTGATTGCCACCGGGGAAACCCACTCCGTGCGAGAGTTTCTCGAAACCGCCTTCGCGCAGGTTGGATTGGACTGGCAGAAATATGTGGTAATGGATCCGCGCTATCTGCGCCCGGCAGAAGTGGATTATCTGGTCGGTGACGCCACGAAAGCCCGCCAGCGACTGGGCTGGGAGCCGCAGACGAAGTTCAAGGAACTGGTCAAGCTCATGGTCGAAGCGGATATCGAATTGCTCAAGGCCCATCGGGAAGGGCGCATCAAGGTCACGTCCTGACCCATGGCCCGCGCACTAATCACCGGGATCACCGGACAGGACGGCTCCTACCTTGCAGACCTCTTGCTGGAAAAAGGTCACGAGGTGCATGGCCTGGTGCGGCCGACGACGAAGCTGCAACATTCTCGCTTGAGCCATCTCTGCAGCGAGGCAGGTAGTTTGCACCCTCAACTTATCCTGCATCGTTCTGACTTAAGCGATCCAGTCAACTTGCGTCGCGTCGTGACCGAGGCAGCTCCCGAGGAGGTTTATCACCTTGCCAGCCAAAGCCAGGTTTCGTTGAGCCTGGAGCAACCCGAAGCCACTTGTGAAGTAACCGGGTTGGGCACTTTGCGGTTGCTGGAAATAGTCAGAAGTCTGCCCAGTCAAGCACGCTTCTTTCACGCGTCATCCAGCGAAGTGTTCGGCTGGCCGGAACACTCACCACAGGACGAAGAAACGCCGTTCCGGCCGGTGAACCCTTATGGTTGCGCCAAGGCCTTCGCAACCCAGATGGTTGCCATCTACCGGCAAACGCATCGATTGTTCGCCTGTAGCGGCATTCTCTACAATCACGAATCGCCGCGCCGAGGCACCAACTTCGTGACTCAAAAAGTTTGCCGCGCCGCCGCTGCCATCAAGCAGGGACGCCAACACGAGCTACCGATGGGCAGTCTGACCGCGCAACGTGACTGGGGCGACGCGCGCGAATATGTCCAGGCGATGTGGCTGATGCTCCAGCAAGCGTCGCCCTCAGACTATGTGCTCGCCAGCGGGGAACTGCATTCAGTGCAGGAGGTCGTGGAAATCGCATTCGACACCGCTGGCCTCGACTGGCAGAAGCATGTGCGGACTGATCCACAATTTCTACGCCCGACTGAACCTGCCCGGCTGGTGGGAAATGCGGCGAAGGCCGGCCAAATGCTGAACTGGCATCCTCAAAAACCGTTCAAAGAACTGATCGTTGAAATGACTTTGGCCGCGCTGGAAGATCCATCGGTGAATTCATAAAGGCATGCGGCACTTCACCGGCGCGTTGAACTCGCGGCTTGAGATTCCAACCATTCGGCAGCGGCGGGCAGAACCTGGCTCCAATGAAACTCCCGCGCCCGCGCTAATGCTTTAGCGCGGAAGCCTTGATATTTCTCCGGAGTTTTTAGGAGACCGATGAGTGAAGCGGCCAGCGAAGCCGGCGTTTCTGCTTCCGCCACCAGACCGGTCTGATTGTGCAAGGTGGACTCAATTAATCCTTCGACTGGATAAACCGCCGCCGGCGTACCCATTGCGTTGGCCTCAATAACGTTCAGTCCCCAGCCTTCCCGCTGCGAGGTGTGAATCAGGAAATGAGCCTCACGCAAACGCGCATCCTTCTCGGCTTCGGAGAGTTTGCCGGCGAAATTGACGTGGCCGTTTAGATGCAACTCCTGCACCAGACCGCGCAGCATAGTCTCCGTTTCACCACCTCCTACGATGGTCAGACGCACCGCAACGCCGCCATCCACCAGGCATTTCACCACGCGCACCGCATGATCGATCCGTTTGTTGGGCGCCAACCGCGATACCACCGCCAGCCGCAGCGGTGAGTCGAGCGGCTTGGCTTCCAGTTCCGGCAACGCCACGGTGTCCACCCCATAGGGAATCTGCTTCACTGTTCTGACGCCGTGCGAATGCAGAATCTCCTTGGTGCAGGAACTGGCCGTCCAGAACGGTACCCGAGAGTAGAGCCAATGCGTCCAGCGCTCTTGAAAGCGACCCACCGCATTAATGGGCCAGGGATAAAACGCATCCCAAATCGGTCCCAGCACTTCGTGAATGTAAGCGACGCAATTCGTGCGGCACCACCACGGCGCGTACCACGGAATGCCATGTTGCTGATCAATGACCAGATCGAAGGGCGGCTGCCGGCGATACCATTTGATGGCGTGCCGGATGGACGTTCCCTTCCCTCCTCCACGGAACAACCGGACTCCCTGAATGCTTTCATTAGGTTTCGCGCCGGGAAAATCGTTCGCAAACCAACACACCTCATGGCCGCGCCGGGCCAGTTCCGACAGGTAAGCCAGCGTGACCCGTTCCGCCCCGCCGGCCTGCGGATTCTCCGGATCACGCCAATTCAACATCAAGAAACGCATGGCCGGGATGATTGCAGTTCGGTGGATTTTGTCCATCCAAGCGAAGGAGGCGATTGACGGACGGAGATGAAGTGCC
>Ga0315910_10000623_pt1 | contig 34574 bp, 30 predicted proteins | sample EdamamesoilMG_FD_204470 | JGI IMG/M metagenome (GOLD analysis project Ga0315910, IMG submission 204470) | Garden soil microbial communities collected in Santa Monica, California, United States - Edamame soil | ecosystem: Environmental > Terrestrial > Soil > Garden | place: USA: California...
CGCTGATGCTGGAGCCGCTCAAGGGCAAGCTCTACCGCATCGATCCGGGCGTGAAGATCTTCCGCTGCAAGTTCCGCAGCCCGCCCAGCAAGCAGTTCGACGTGCGGGCGAGCGCGCTGAAGCGCATCGAGGCGGCGCTGAAGAAGGCCGGCATCCAGTTCGCCGAAGGCCGGCAGATCGCCGTCATGCACGCGGCGCCGGCTGCCTGAGCCGGGGGCGGCGCGCCGTCAGCGCCGCAGGCGAAAGTCGTTGCGGCCCGAGCGGTCGACGCCGCTGATCAGATAGAGGGTGCGCAAGGAGTGGTCGGCAAGGGCGAACTCCTTGGCCTGCGCCCGCGCGATGTCGCGATCGAAATACGAGGTGGTCGGCATGAAACGCAGCGTCATGCCTCGCCGCGGCAACGGCGAGCGGTTGGGCTCGGAGCCGTGCAGCAGGAACACGTCGTGAAGCGACATCTGCCCTGCCTTCAGCACCAGGTCCGCCGCCTGCGACAGGTCGTACTCCGATTCGAGCAGCTCCTGGTTGAGCGTGGCATCGTCGGTCTCCAGCTTGCGGTGCGCGCGCAATCGCTGGCCGTGGTGTGAGCGCGGAATCACGCGCAGGCAGCCGTTTTCCGTGGTCGAATCGTCGAGCGCGATCCAGACGGTGCAAGTCGCCAGCGGCCGGATCGGCCAGTACTGGCCGTCCTGGTGCCAGGGCGTGCGCTTGCCGTCGGCGGCGGGTTTGGCGAACAGACTCGAATTCCAGAGCGCGAAATCCGGGCCGAGAATCTGGCCAACCATCGCGACGATCTCCGGCGTGCGCGCGACCTCCAGAAAGCGCAGGTCGTAATGGAGCAGGTTCGGGCAGTACTGGCGCAACTCGGGGTGGCGCGCAACCAGGCGGGCCTGGTCGGCACGCAGGTCTTCGAGTACGGGTTCGGGCAGGCGGAAGTCGGGAACGACATAGCCGCGGTCGGCGTAGTGTCGAAGTTGCGCGTCGGTCAGCATGGTTGCGTAGGCCGTAGTGGGGTGTTCAGGCGATGCCGGCGCGGCCGAGCACCGCCTGCAGCAGCACGTTGCAGCCGGCGGCGATATCGTCGGGGCGGGCGTTCTCGATCTCGTTGTGGCTGATGCCGCCCTCGCAGGGCACGAACACCATCGCCGTGGGCGCGATGCGCGCCATGTACACCGCATCGTGGGCCGCGCCGCTGACGATGTCCTGGTGCGTGTAGCCGAGCGCCTTCGAGCCTTCGCGCACGCTGGCCACGAGGTCCGGCGCGAATTCGCTGGGCGGGAAGTAGACGACTTCCTGCAACGAAAATCGGGTCCGGGTTTCCGTTTCTATCCCTGCGATGGACTTCTTCAGTTCCTCGACCATGGCCGAGAGCGTGCGGTCTTTCGCGTTGCGCAGGTCCACCGTCATCCGGACTTCGCCCGGCACGACATTGCGCGAATTGGGCCTGACCTGCATGAAGCCCACGGTGCCGCGCGCGTAGTCCGGGAAGGTGGTGGCGATGCGGTTGACCTCCAGCACCAGCCGGCTCGCGGCGAGCAGCGCGTCCCTGCGCGTTTCCATGGGCGTGGGCCCCGCGTGCGAGTCCTGGCCCGTGATCACGACGTCGAACCAGCGCTGGCCGAGCGCCCCGAGGACCACCCCGATGGTCTTCGTGGACGTCTCCAGCACCGGCCCCTGCTCGATGTGCGCCTCGAAGTAGGCGCCCAGCTTGTGCGGCATCGCTTTCCCGGCGTAGCCGATCCGGTCCAGCGCATCGCGCACGCTGACGCCGTCGACGTCCTTGTTGTCCAGGATGCTTTGCAACGGAAAAACCCCGGCAAAAACCCCCGAACCCATCAGGGTGGGGACGAAGCGCGAGCCTTCTTCATTCGTCCACGACACGATTTCCAGCGGCGCGCGCGTCTTCACGCCCGCGTCGTTCAGCGTGCGCACGACTTCGAGCCCGGCCATCACGCCATAGGCGCCGTCGAACTTGCCGCCCGAGGGCTGCGAATCGAGATGGCTGCCGATGGCGACCGGCAGCGCGCCGGGATCCACGCCGGCGCGGCGGCCGAAAATGTTGCCGATGCCGTCGACCTCCACCGCCAGGCCGGCCTCCCTGCACCAGCGCACGAACTGGTCGCGTCCCTGCCGGTCGACGTCGGTGAGGGTCAGGCGGCGCACGCCTCCCTTGTCCGTCGCGCCGATTTTCGCGAGGTCCATCAGGGACTGCCACAAACGGCCGGGGTTGATCTGCAGCATGGGCAGCGAACTGTACACCGAAGCTTGATAAGCTTTGCCAGATGCGCGCCGCCTCCCGCTACGCCTCGGTATTTCGCCCCGGACTGTTCAACGGGCAGGTAGCCGTCGTCACCGGCGGCGGCTCCGGCATCGGCCGCTGCGCCGCGCACGAACTGGCTTCGCTGGGCGCCAAAGTCGCGCTCATCGGCAGAAAGATCGAAAAACTCTCCGCAGTCAGGGAGGAAATCGCCAACGCGGGAGGGGAAGCCCTTTGCTTTCCTCTCGACATACGGGAAGAAGAATCCGTAAAGACTTCAATAGCGAAAATCCTCGCGGACCTTGGCCGCATCGACATGCTGGTCAACAACGCCGGCGGCCAATTCGCCGCGCCGCTGGAATCCATCTCGGCCAAGGGCTGGGACGCGGTGGTGCGCACCAACCTCACCGGCGGCTTCCTGATGGCGCGTGAGTGCTACACGCAGTGGATGAAACAGGCCAGGGCGGGTGCCATCGTCAACATCATCGCCGACATGTGGCAGGGCATGCCCACCATGGGCCACTCGGGGGCCGCGCGCGCCGGCATGCTCAACTTCACCGAAACCGCGGCGTTCGAATGGGCGCCGGTGCGCGTCAACGCGGTCGCGCCGGGCTGGATCGCCTCCAGCGGCCTGGACAACTACCCGCCGGAAATGGCCGAGCACATCCGCTCGCTGCCGCAGAAGGTGCCGCTCGGACGGCTGGGCACCGAATCCGAGATTTCCGCCGCAATCAGTTTTCTGCTTTCGCCCGCCGCCGCCTTCATATCGGGATCCTGCCTGCGCGTCGATGGCGCGGTGCCCAACGCCAAGCGAACCCTGTCCAACAGGAATCCAACCCTGGCGTTCGACGGTTTTCACCTCGCCTCCAAGCCCAAGGTTCTGGGCTGATGCCGGCAATCCAGTCGAAACTCGATCCGTCCTCGGAGGCCTTCCTGGGCAACCGCAAGCGCATGCTCGAACTGGTTGCCCAATTGAGGGGCCTCGAAGAAAGAACGCGAAAGAAATCCGAAGAAGCCAAGCCTCTTTTCGACAAGCGCGGGCAGCTCCTGCCGCGCGAGCGCATCGCGCGCCTGCTGGACGCCGGCGCGCCCTGGCTGGAGCTGTCGTCGATGGCGGGCTATTGCCTCGACAATCCCGACCCGGCGAAGACCATCCCGGGCGGGGGCATGATTTCGGGCATCGGCTATGTCGCCGGCGCGCGCGCGCTGGTGGTGGCGAGCGACTCGGGCATCGACGCGGGCGCGATCCAGCACATGGGCCGCGAGAAGCTGCTGCGCGCGCAGGACCTTGCCCTCGAGAACAAGCTGCCCTTCGTGCACCTGGTCGAATCCGCGGGCGCCAACCTGCTCAAGTACCGTGTCGAAGGCTTCATCCACGGCGGCGCGATCTTCCGCAACCTGGCGAAGCTCTCGGCCGCCGGCCTGCCCGTGGTGACGGTGGTGCACGGCTCCTCCACGGCGGGCGGCGCCTACATGCCGGGGCTCTCCGACTACGTGATCATGGTGCGCGGCCGCGCCAAGGCCTTCCTCGCGGGCCCGCCGCTGCTGAAGGCAGCGACCGGGGAGATTGCGACTGACGAGGAACTGGGCGGCGCGGTGATGCACACCCACGTTTCCGGGTTGGGCGAATACCTGGCCGAGGACGATTCCGATGGCGTCCGGCTCGCCCGCGAAGTGTTGAGCCGCCTGAACTTCGATTCCGGAAAAAAAACCGATCCCTCAAAACCCCCACGCTACCCCGCCGAAGAGCTGCTCGGCGTCATGCCTGCGGACTACCGGAAACCCGTCGACATGCGCGAGGCGATCGCGCGCTTCGTCGATGACTCCGACTTCCTCGACTTCAAGGCCGACTACGGCGTGCCCACCGTCTGCGGCCACGCTGCGGTGCAGGGACACAAGGTCGGCATCGTCACCAACAACGGGCCGCTCGACCCCGCGGGCGCAACCAAGGCGACGCACTTCATCCAGGCCTGCTGCCAGGCGGGGCTGCCGATCCTCTACCTGCAGAACACCACCGGCTACATCGTCGGCAAGGCCTCCGAGGAAGCCGGCATGATCAAGCACGGTTCGAAGATGATCCAGGCCGTGACCAATGCCAGCGTGCCGCAGATCACCCTGATGTGCGGCGCCTCCTTCGGGGCCGGCAACTACGGCATGTGCGGCCGCGGCTACAACCCGAGGTTCCTGTTTTCCTGGCCGAACGCGCAGACCGCGGTGATGGGCGCCGAGCAGGCCGCGCTCACCATGGCCATCGTCATGGAAGGCGGGATGAAGAGGAAAGGCCAGTCCGTGGACGCGGAAAAGATAGCCGGACTGAAGAAACAGATCGTCGACAATTTCGAAAGCCAGCAGAGCGCGCTGGTGACTTCCGCGCGCATGCTCGACGACGGCATCATCGACCCGCGCGATACGCGCAACGTGCTGGGTTTCTGCCTTTCTCTCGTTTCCGAGAGAAGAACCTTGCGGCCAATGCAGTTTGGCGTAGCGAGGCCCTGAGCCGGATCGCGCCGCACGGGTTCATCAGGGCGCGCGCGGGGGGTCGGGCAGGAAGAGCGGCACGGAAGGCACGAGCAGGTGTACCGCGATGTTCTTCACCTCGTGCTCGCTGTTCGACAGCACCGCGACGCCGCGCTTCCCCCCAAGGTCGAGCCCCACGTAGGCGGTGAAGCCCTCCGTGGATCCGCCGTGGACGGTGAGCCGCGTCCCGAGGATCGTCTCGTGGAACCAGCCCAGCCCCATCGCGAGGTCGGGCAGCTGCCGGTCGGCGCGGGTCTCGTGCGTGGCCCGCAAGGCGGCCGAGAGGGTCGAAGGGCGCAACCCGAGGTTTGCCTCGAGGAAACGGACCATGTCGCTACCGGTGGTCCGCAGCGCTCCCGCACCCAGCAGCCCCCGCACATCCCCTAGCGGGATTGGTTGCCCGAAGCTCGTGTGCCCGAGCGCGTGCGCGGCGCGGAGTTCGGGCGTAAGCCTGAAACCCGTGCGGCGCATGGCCAGAGGATCGAGGACGCGGCGCGCCAGCGTGGTCTCGAAGTCCGACTTCGCGCGCCGCGCGAGCAGCTCGCCCAGGAGGGCCGGACCGACGTTGGAATACAGGTAGAAGGTTCCCGCCTCGCGAGACGTCCTGTGGCCGTCGAGGAACGCGAAGAGCGCCTCGTTGGCATAAACGTCGAGGGGGTTCAGCGGATCGACGGGCCGCATGTTGTCTGGAAACGGAGGAAAGCCCGCGGTATGCCGGGACAGGTGAAGGAGCGTCACCTGGCGCGCGCGTGGCGATTTCACCGAGCGTGGCACGTAGCGGGCGATCGGGTCGTCCAGCCGCACCTCGCCCGCCTCCGCCATCTGCGCGAGGAGCAGCGACGTGAACACCTTCGTCACGGAGCCGATCTCGAAGACTGAATCGCCGGTGACCCGCTCGTCGCTGCCTTGACGCGCGTGGCCGAATGCCACGACGCGCGAGCGACTCTCGTCCACCAGAGCGACCACGACGCCGACGCCCAGCTTCGAGACCCCGACGCGCTGGCGCAGCATCTCGCCAATCTCGGCGTCCGGGGGAAAGGCGCGCGCCGCGCCCGCCACGAGGACGAGCGCAACCGCGATGAGGGTCAAGGGGCGCTTATGTTGCGTCGGAGGCCATCGCTGGAAAGGATGACCACGCAATCTACGCGCCTGGCGCCGCCCGGACAACCACCGGCAGTCCGAAGACGCGCGGCCCGCGGCCGGTTCAATTCGGCGTCGCGCGTCCCTGATTCGGCAGCGAACGCAGCGAACGCGCATGCGCATCGCGCCCGGCGATATAGCGCACATGCACAATCGCCGGCGAAAAACTGATTTCGCCGGAACAATCAAGCAAAGGTTCGGAGCCGGTGGCCGCGCCCCAATCGAGCCACTCGGGCGCCGCCGCAATCGCCGGATCCAGCAACGGCTTCCAGCCCAGGGCGATTTCCAGTTGCCGGGCCGCCCAAAGAGTGCGGAAATCCAGCTTCTTGATGCGGAAGGTCACCTCGCCGCCGGCGCCATCGCCGATCTTCGTGCAAGCCCAGGCGAGCAGCTTGTTGCGCGCCCGAGTCGATAGTTCGTGGAGCTCCTGGCGGCGGGATTTCAGGTAGCGCCTGAGCGTGCGCCTCGTCCACGGCATGACGCGGAGCCGCCCCGCTTCATCGCGTATGAACAAGCGCCGCGGAGGCCGACCGAGCCTCGATGAAAAACCCGGAACATCCAGCAGGCCGGCGAAAAAAAAGTCGTCGATGCGCACCGGGCCGCGCCACCAGGCGGGCGCCATTTTCGAAAGCTTTCGATGCCAGTGGTGTTCGACAAACAGATCCAGATCGTCCAGGTCGGAACGGATCGCCTGTTCCAGCTCGCGGACGGGCTGCAGCCCGCGTTGCTCAAGCAAAGGAACCACCTTCGGGATGAGGTGGGCAAAGATTCGTATCATCTGCTGGCTGCCGCCCGCCGCCTGCGTCCTGCTGTTGGAATGCAGGCGATAGTCCATCAACGGCTCCCTGACATAGACGTAGTGAGCCAGTCCGTAGGCCGATACGCAGAAGCGCACGTCGTCCGCGAAGTCGTGCGCGGCAAAGCCGCCCATTCGCTTGGCCAATTTGGTGGTCGCGGCAAACGGGACCCCCAGGACATCCACGCTCAACAGGCGCGGCAGGTCGAACTCGCCGCGGCGGAACACGCTGCTGTAGCGGCCCGCGTCGTCAATGATCCGCATATCGCAATACGCGAGTCCCAACGGATGGTCGGCAAGCGCGGCCCGCAACTTCCGGACGTAGGACGTGCCCAGATTGTTGTCGGTATGCACGTACGAAAAATCGCGCGCAACCGCACGATCCAGCATCCAATTGAGACAGGTCCCCGGATCCATGCGCTCGGGGACGTGGCGAAACTGAATGCGCGGATCGGCAAATTCGGCTACGACTTCAGGCGTGTTGTCGGTGGAGTTGTCGACGATCCACAACTCCCAGTCGGGATCATCCTGCGCCAGCACGCTGCGCACCGCCTCGGCGATGTAATTCGCCTGATTGAAAGACGGCATCAAAAGCAGAAATGGCGCGTTTTTATTCATTTATGTTCGTCATTATCCACAGTAAATCGAGTTCCTGTCCCGACTTTTTCCGCGGGCGCAGACGAGTCCATATCGCCCTCCAGCGGCATTATCGCCTCGGCTTCCCCCTTTGGATGCGTGCATATTGCACATTCACTATTTTCATGGCGCGCGACGCAATCATGTGCCCGAGGCAATCATTGCCCACCTGCGGCGCGCCGCGCGCCGCGGGCCAGCCCCCGGCCACAGTAGAATCTCCCGACACGAAGGGAGTCTCTCCAATGAAGTTCACCCAGGAACACGAGGAAATCCGCCGCACGATGAAGAAGTTCATCGATGCGGAGATCAACCCGCATGTTGACGAATGGGAGGCGGCGGAGCAATTTCCCGCGCACGAGGTGTTCAGGAAGCTGGGCGGCCTGGGCATGCTGGGCCTGACCAAGCCGGAGGCCTACGGCGGCGCCGGCCTCGACTACAGCTTCTCGATGGTGTTCGCCGAGACGCTCGGCCAGATCCGCTGCGGCGGCGTGCCGATGGCGATCGGCGTGCAGACCGACATGGCGACGCCCGCGCTCGCGCGCTTCGGCTCGGATGAGTTGCGCAGGGAGTTCCTCGCCCCCGCCATCGCCGGCGACTACGTGGCCTGCATCGGCGTCTCGGAACCCGGCGCGGGCTCGGACGTGGCTTCGATCAAGACCACGGCGAAGAAGGATGGCGGCGACTACGTCATCAACGGCGCCAAGATGTGGATCACCAACAGCCTGCAGGCCGATTGGATGTGCCTGCTCGCCAACACTTCGGAAGGCGCGGCGCATAAGAACAAGACGCTCATCATCCTGCCAATGAAGACCAAGGGTGTCAGCGTCGCGAAGAAGATCCGCAAGATCGGCATGATGTCCTCCGACACGGGCCTGATCCACTTCGACGACGTGCGCGTGCCGCAGCGCTACCGCATCGGCGAGGAAGGCATGGGCTTCACCTACCAGATTCAGCAGTTCCAGGAGGAGCGCCTGTGGGCCGCGGCAAGCTCGGTGCAGGGCCTCACGCGCACGCTGAACGACACCATCGACTACATCCGCGAGCGCAAGATGTTCGGCCAGACCGTGCTCGACTTCCAGTACGTGCATTACAGGCTCGCGGAGCTGAAAACCGAAATCGAGGCGCTGCGCGCCCTGACCTACCGCGCCTGCGAGATGTACGTCGCTGGCGAAGACGTCACCGAACTCGCCTCGATGGCGAAGCTCAAGTGCGGACGCCTGCGCCGCGAAGTCTCGGACAGCTGCCTGCAGTACTGGGGCGGCATGGGCTACACCTGGGAAAGCCCCGTGTCGCGCGCCTACCGAGACGGGCGCCTCGGCTCGATCGGCGGCGGCTCCGACGAAACGATGCTCGGCATCATCTGCAAGTACATGCACATCCTGCCGAAGAAGTAGAAACCCTCCTGTGAAATTCCGCTCGCTCCTCGTCGCGAACCGGGGAGAAATCGCCCTCCGCGTCATGCGCACCGCGAACCGCATGGGGCTGCGCACCATCGCCGTGTATTCGGACGCCGACCACGATGCGCCGCATGTGCGGGCGGCGGACGCGGCGGTGCACATCGGAGGATCCTCTCCGAAAGAGTCCTACCTGAATATCAAGGCGATTCTTCAGGCGGAAGGCGAGGCCGTGCATCCGGGCTACGGCTTTCTGTCCGAAAACCCGGACTTCGCCGATGCGATCGTCAAGTCCGGCCGCGTCTGGGTCGGTCCGCCGCCCTCCGCCATCCGCGCCATGGGGGACAAGGCCAACGCCAAGGCGATCGCCGCGAAGGCCGGCGTGCCGGTGCTGCCCACCTATGACAAGGACCCGGAATTTCCGCTGATGATCAAGGCGCTCGCCGGCGGCGGCGGCAGGGGAATTCGAATTGTTTCTTCCCGGGACGAATTTGAATCCTCTTTGAATACCGCGCAGTCGGAAGCGCAGCATGCGTTCGGCGATTCCCGCGTGCTGCTGGAGAAGGCGCTGCTGAATCCGCGGCACGTGGAGATTCAGATATTCGCCGACAGCCATGGCAACTGCGTGCACCTCGGCGAACGCGACTGCTCGGTGCAGCGCCGGCACCAGAAGCTCATCGAGGAGTCGCCCTCGCCCGCGGTCGATTCCGGTATGCGGGATGCCATGGGAGAAGCAGCCATCAAGGCCGCGAAGGCCGTGGGCTACGTCGGCGCGGGCACGGTCGAATTCCTGCTGGAAGACGGCAAGTTCTGGTTCATGGAGATGAACACGCGCCTGCAGGTCGAGCACCCCGTGACCGAAGCCGTCACGGGGCTGGACCTTGTCGAGTGGCAGCTGCGCGTCGCCGCGGGCGAGCCGCTGCCCGCGAAACAGGTGGACATCCGCTTCTCCGGACACGCCATCGAGGTACGGCTGTGCGCGGAGGATCCCGAGCAGAACTTCCTGCCGCAGGCGGGCGCGCTCGAGCACTGGCAGCCCTCCTCCGCGGTCCGCGTGGACCATGCGCTCGACTCCGGTATCGCGATATCGCCCTACTACGACTCCATGCTCGCCAAGCTGATCGCCCACGCGCCCACGCGCGACGAGGCGCGCACGCGACTGGCCGCGGCGCTGGATGGAACCGTCGCGCAGGGAATCCCGACCAACAAGGACTTCCTCGCCGCGGTACTGAGAGACCGCAGTTTCGGCGCGGGCGGGGCGACCACGAATTTCCTCTCGACATTCGAGTTCACGGGCGCGCGCGCCGACTACGGCGAGTGGACCGGCTGGAGCAACAATCCGGCGCACCGCTCGCGCGGCAGCGAGCGATTCTTCCTGCGCAACCCTTCCGACCCGTCGCGGCGCAAGGCCGCTAGCGACGGCAGGCTGGTGGCGCCCATGAACGGGCGCGTGGCCGGCGTGAATGCGAAAGTCGGGGAGACGCTCGCCGCCGGCAAGGCCCTGGTGGTGCTGGAAGCGATGAAAATGGAACACAGCCTGGATTTCTCTTTTGCGGTGAAAATCAAGGCCGTCCATGTCAAGACCGGCGCGCAGGTCGCCCCCGGAAACCTGCTGGTGGAATTCGAGCCGGCGTGACAGGTCACCCTGCCATCACGGAGGAGCACGAGGCGTACCGCCAGACGGTGCGGCGCTTCGTCGAGCGCGAGATCCTGCCGCACGCGGCGGCCTGGGACGAAGCGGGCCAGTTCCCGCGCGAGCTCTACAGGAAGGCCGCGGCCGCGGGTTTGCTCGGCGTCGGCTTCCCCGAAGAGTACGGCGGAACGCCGGCGGACTACTTCTTCCGCATTGTCGGCGCCGAGGAATTCGCGCGCGCCGGCACCGGCGGCCTGTCGGCAAGCCTGTTCTCCCACACCATCGGCGCGCCGCCGATCGCCGCGGTGGGCAGCGAGGAACTCAAGCGCCGCGTGCTGCCCTCGATCCTGTCGGGCGAGAAGATCAGCGCCCTCGCCATCACCGAGCCAGGCGGCGGTTCTGATGTTGCGAACTTAAAAACCAAAGCTCTTAGAGATAAAAATGAATTCATAGTCAATGGCGAGAAGACCTTCATTACCTCCGGCATGCGCGCCGACTACTATACGGTCGCGGTGCGCACGGGCGGCCCGGGCGCGGCCGGTGTGTCGCTACTGCTCATCGAGCGCGACCGGCCCGGCTTCACGCGCGCGGAGCTGAAGAAAATGGGCTGGTGGTGCTCGGACACTGCGAGCCTGCACTTCGACCAGGTGCGCGTGCCCGCCGCCAACCTGATCGGCGAGGAGAACGCGGGCTTTCGCGCCATCATGCGCAATTTCAATTCCGAGCGCCTCGGCATGGCGGCGGGCGCGGTCGGCTTCGCGCAAACCTGCCTGGACGACGCCCTCGACTGGGCGAAGAGCCGCACGACCTTCGGCCAGCCGCTGATCGGCCACCAGGCGATCCGCCACAAGCTCGTGGACATGCAGGCGCGCGTGCACGCGGCGCGCGCGCTCCTCTACGACACGGCCTGGAAGCTCACGCAGGCGCCGCGCGAGCCGGCGCATATCGCGCAACTGGCGATCCTGAAGAACGTCGCCACCGACGCGATGCAGTATTGCGCCGACGCCGCGGTGCAGACGCTTGGCGGCGCGGGCTTCGTGCGCGGCACGCGCGCCGAGCGCATCTACCGCGAGGCCAAGGTGATGCAGATCGGCGGCGGCAGCACTGAAATCATGAAAGACCTGGCCGCGCGCCAGCTGGGATGGGAACCATGACCAAAAACCGCATGGAAAAAGCGCAGGTCCTGCTCAAGGCGGTGATGGAAGAGCATATCGCCTTCAACAAGCACCTCGGCCTCAAGGTGGAATCCTTCGATCCCGCGGCGCCGAAACTGCGTTTCGACATGCGGCCAGAACTGGTCGGCAACCCGTCGCGCAAGATACTGCATGGCGGCGTGATCTCCGCGACGCTGGACGTGGCGGGCGGCTTCGCGATCATGCTGTCGCTGGCGGCGGACGCCGAGATCACGCCGATGGCGTTCCCGAACATGGGCACCATCGACCTGCGCGTGGACTACCTGCGCCCCGGCCGCGGCCGGCATTTCGTCGCCACCGCGCGCATCGTGCGCAAGGGCAGCCGCATCGCCGTCACGCACATGGAACTGCACAACGACGAGGGCGAACTCATCGCCACCGGCGGCGCGGCCTACGTCGTGGGCTGAAGCGAAAACGGCGCCGCGAGGCGCCGTTTGGAGAGCTTCCAGCCCAGGTTTCTAGTCGGTGATGTAGTCCGTGACGCCGACCCACTTGCCGTTCTGGATCTGGCACAGCTTGGCCCGGTTCGAACCGAGGTGCTTGGTCGGCGTAAAGCGCTGCTCGTCGGCGCCGAACATGTCGCGCGGCACCACCATGCTGTCGAGCGCCTTGGCGAGCGTGTCGGGCGTGAGATTGGGCCCGGCCTTGTCCACCGCGATCCCGAACAGCGTCACCAGCTGGTAGCCGTACTGCGACAGCACCGTCGGGTCTTCCTTGAACTTGTCCTTGTAGCGCTGGAACCAGGCCCGCACGTTGGACGAGGCGTCGTCCGCATACGGGTAGTTGGTCAGGCAGCCCGAGTAAAAGCCGTTCATGGCCGGTCCGCCCAGCTTGTGGATGATGTCGAAGTAGGACGCCGTGGTGCCGATGAATTCCGGATTCCAGCCCAGCTTCCTGGCAGTGCCGATGGTGCCGATGGTCTCGCGGATGATGGTGCCCATCACCACCACGTCGCAGCCTGCGCCGCGCATCTTCTGCACCTGGGAGGAAAAGTCAGTCGCGCCGCGCTTGTAGGTGGTGACTTCGCTGTATTTCATGCCGAGTTCCTTCAGCGCGGCCTCACCGCCGTCCTTCACCTCCAACCCGAAATCGTCGTCCTGGTAGATCGCGCAGGCGCTCTTCAGGCCCTTCTCCTTCACCAAGCGCTTCAATGCGGCGCGCATCTGGTCGAAGTAGGTCGCCGAATTGGAGTACTTCAGCTTGTGCAGCGGCTCATACATCTGCCGCGCGCCGGTGAGCGGGAACAGGTGCGCGACATTCTTCTCCAGGTACAGCGGCATCGCCGCCATCGCCGTAGGCGTGCCGATCGAGCCCAGCGCGGCGAAGATGCGGTCCTTCTGGATCATCTTCTGCGCCGCGAGCACCGCTTTCTTCGGGTCGTAGCCGTGGTCTTCCACTACCAGCTTGATCTTCCTTCCGTGGACGCCACCCTGATCGTTGATCTCGTCCACGCGCATGCGCATGCCGTTCACCGCTGGTTTGGAAAGCGACACGAGCGGCCCTGACAGATCCTGCGCCGTGCCGATGACGATTTCGGTCTTGGAAACGCCCTGGGTCTGCGCCAGCGCGGTGCCGGCAAAGGCAAAGGCAAAGGCAATTACTCCGATTTTCAACTTCATGGGGTCCCTCCTCCAGTAATCTCTCTGTGCATACTCTATCACTCCGGCAAGCGGGCTCCGACGGCGCGTGCCTGCGCTTCGACCCGGTTCTGAAAACCCGGTTCCAGAACTTTGGCAGGATGGCTGGCGGTAAGCTGGCCCATGAAGGGCGGGTAGATGGAATAGCCGAGCATCTGTTGGAGCCGCTGGGGCATCTGGCGCGCCACCTCGAGGGGCACGCCCTGCAGGAAATTCTCCTGCTGCCGCGCCCAGGGCTGGCAATACTGGTTGGAGAATGCAAGGCGTGGAGCCGGGGAACGGTTCGCGCCGCCGCGATGCACGAACGTGCCGGAGAACACCACGCAGGCCCCTGCCGGCATGGCCACGGCAACCGGATTGGCGGCAGCGGCCCGTGCGCGCCAATCCTCGCCCCAGAGGTGACTGCCCGGGATGATCTCGGTGCCGCCGTTCTCGGCCGTGAAGGCATCCACCGCGGCGATGGTCGAGAGCGAGATCATCGGCCGGGGGCGCGGCACGGTGTAGAAAGTATCGTCGTGGTGCAAATCCTGCGGCTGCTCGCCCGGCCGGATGCAGATCGCCTGGCTCGCCGTGAGCAGGCAATTCGGCAGCAGGAACCGGTCGCAGAGCGCGAGCACGCGCTCATCCAGCGCGATGTCCCAGAACACCCTGCCGCGCGCCACCAGGGTGTAGACGCGCTCGGTGCTATGCCCCTCGAACGGATTGCGGCCGCGATGGCTGCCGAGATAGAAGCCGAGCACGCGCCGCACTTCGGCGAGGCGTGCCGCGTCCAGGAAGTCCTCGATGATGGTGTAGCCGTTCTTCTCGATGGCGCCGGCATGCGCCTCGAGGTCGAAATTCACAAGCGGCCTCTGTCAAAGCCGCGCGACGCTCTTTTCACGCGGCTTCCTTCACGTACATCGACTCGATGAGGTCCTTGTATTTTTCGTTGACGAGCTTGCGCTTGAGTTTCATGGTCGGCGTGAGCTCTTCGTCTTCCGCGGTGAGCTTTTGCTCGATCAGGCGAAACTTCTTCACCTGCTCGACGCGCGCAAAGCTTTCGTTGACGCGGTCGATCTCGGTCTGGATCAGCTGCTGGATTTCCGGCCGCCGGCACAGGCTGGCGAAGTTGGAGAACGGGATCGCCGCGTCCTGCGCGTAGCGCTCGACGTTCTCGTGGTCGATCATCACCAGCGCGACAAGGTAGGGCCGCTTGTCGCCGATCACCACCGCGTCGGTGATGAAGGGCGAGAACTTGAGCTGGTTCTCGAATTCCGACGGCGTGATGTTCTTGCCGCCCGCGGTGATGATGATGTCCTTCATCCGGTCGGTGATGTAGAAGAACCCGTCCGCGTCCATCCTGCCGACGTCGCCGGTGTGCAGCCAGCCGTCCTTGAGCGTTTCGGCGGTCTTCTCGGGCTGGTTCAGGTAGCCCATGAACACGGTCTTGCCGCGCACCAGCAGTTCGCCCTCGGGGGAGACTTTGACCTCCGCATGCGACATGTGCGGGCCGATCGAGCCGGGCTTGATCTTGCCGGCGATGTTCGAGGTCACCGCGCCGCAGGACTCGGTCTGCCCCCACACCTCGAACATCTCCAGGCCGAGCGCCATGTACCAGCGGATCAGCTCGGGCGAAATCGGCGCGGCGCCCGTGATCAGCACCTTCGCGCGGTGCACGCCGATCAGCTTCCTTACGTTGTTCAGCACCAGGAATCGCGCCACGCCGAAGGCGGCATCGAGCCACGCGGGCACAGGCTTGCCCTCCTCGCGCAGTTGCACGCGGCGGTAGCCGACCCCGATCGCCAGCTTGTAGGCCAGCTGCTGCATGGCCCCCGCCTGCTTCAGCCCGATCAGGACGCCCGAATAGAATTTCTCCCACACGCGCGGCACCGCGGTAAACACGGTGGGCGCGATTTCGCGCACGTTCTCGGGCACCGTCTCCGGGTTCTCGACGAAGTTCAGCACCGCGCCCGTGTAGATCGAGTGATACTCGCCGCCCACCCGTTCGGCGATGTGGCACAGCGGCAGGAAAGCCATGCGCTCGTCGTGCTCGTCCTGCGGAAACGCATCCTGGTAGGCCTTGCAGGTGAGCACGACGTTCGCATGCGAGATCATCGCGCCCTTGGGCTTGCCGGTCGTGCCGGACGTATAGACCAGGATCGCGAGGTCTTCGGGCTTGCGCAGGTCGATGCGCCGCTCCCATTCGCCCGGATGCTTGGCGTCGTGCTCGCGCCCCAGCGCGCGCAGGGCGTCGAGGCTCATGACCTGCCGGTCCTGCAGCTCATCCAGACCTTCCATGTCGAATACGACGATCTTGCGCAGTTTCGGCAGAGCGGTCCGCACCTCCAGCAGCTTGTCGAGCTGTTCGTCGTCTTCGACGAAGGCGAACACCGACCCGGAGTCCGAGAGCAGGTATTCGACTTGCGCCGGCGCGTCGGTCGGGTAGATGCCGTTCACCACGCCAGCGGCGCCGAGCGCGCCCAGGTCGGCGCACATCCACTCGCGGTTGGTGTTGGAGAGGATCGAGACCACTTCGCCGGGCTGGTAGCCGAGCGCGGCGAGGCCCATGCCGATCTCGCGCGCGATGCGCCCGAGCTCTTCCCAGCTGATGCTGCGCCAGATACCGAGGTCCTTCTGCCGGAAGATGGTCTTTCCGGCACGGCTCTTGACCCCATGCCAGAACATCTTCGGAATGGTATTCATCTCCATTGTTTCTTCTTTTTCCATCTGCGCTCCCCTCTAACGCCGTGCGCCTTCATGCCGAGGTAGAACTCCTGCACGTCCTTGTTCTGCGCCAGGCGCTGGCAGGTATCTTCCATGACGATACGGCCGACTTCAAGCACGTACCCGTGGTCGCCCACGTCGAGCGCCATGTTGGCGTTCTGCTCGACCAGCAGGATGGTGGTGCCCTGCTCCCGGTTGATGCGCACGATGATGCGGAAAATCTCCTGCGTCAGGAGCGGCGACAGTCCGAGGCTCGGTTCGTCCATCAGCATGAGCCTGGGACGCGACAGCAGCGCGCGTCCGATGGCGAGCATCTGCTGCTGTCCGCCGGAAAGCAATCCGGCTTCCTGCCTGGCGCGTTCCTTCAGGATCGGAAAGTAGCCGTACACGAGCTCGATGTCCTTCGCCACGCCATCCCGGTCGCGGCGGGTATAGGCGCCCATCCTGAGGTTTTCCTCCACCGTGAGCAGCGCAAAAACCTCCCGTCCCTCGGGCGCGTGGCCGATGCCGCGGCGCACGATCCAGTCGGGGTCGCGGCCGCCGATCTCCTCGCCGTTAAAGCGGATCTGGCCCTTCTGCGGATCGATGATGCCTGAGATCGTCTTGAGGATGGTCGATTTGCCCGCGCCGTTCGCGCCAAGCACGGTGACGATTTTCCCTTGCTCGACGGCGAGGCTTACCCCTCGGAGAGCCTGCACCGGACCGTAGCTCGCCTCTACGTTTGAAAGCTCAAGAATATTGTTCATGGTGCGCTCGGCCCAGTCCTCGCTCAGGCAGCTTTCCCCAAATAGGCTTCAATCACCTTTGGATGCGCCTGTACCTCGGCCGGCGTGCCTTCGGCGATCACCGTGCCCAGGTTGAGCGCCAGCACGCAGTCCGAGACGCGCGACACCAGGTTCATGTCGTGTTCCACCATCAGCACCGTCACGCCGAGATGGCGCTTGATGTCCTCGATCCAGAACGCCATGTCGTCGGTTTCCTCGGGGTTCAGGCCCGAGGAAGGCTCATCCAGCAGCAGGAGCTTCGGTTCGGTGGCGAGCGCGCGGCCGAGCTCCACCACCTTGCGCACGCCGTAGGGCAGGCCCGCGACGAGGCTGTCCCGGTACTTGGCGAGGTCGAGGAAATCGATCACCTTTTCCACCGCCTCGCGCTGCGCGAGTTCCGCCGCGCGCGTCGCAGCAGTAAACAAGAGCTCCTGCCACAGCGAGGTCTTGCGGTGGCGGTGGCGGCCGATCAGCAGGTTCTGCAGCACGGTGGCGTGCTCGAACAGCTCGATGTTCTGGAAAGTGCGTGCGATCCCGAGGTCGGCGACCTGGTGCGGCGACAGCTTGGTGAGCTCGCGGTCCTCTAGGAATATCCTGCCCGAGGTCGCCGGATAGAGCAGGCCGATGAGATTGAAGATGGTGGTCTTGCCGGCGCCGTTCGGGCCGATGATGGTGTAGCACTCGCCGCGCTTGACCTCGAAACCCACCTTGTCGACCGCGACCACGCCGCCGAACCGGATGCCGAGGTTCTCGACCTTGAAGAAGCTCATTTGAGCCGCTCCGATTTCATGTAGCTCTTCTGCCGGCGGAACATGCCCCTGCGGTAGAACGGAAACAGCTCGAAGTAGGTGCGGACCTTGAGCCAGCGCCCGTACAGGCCGAGCGGCTCGAAGATGATGAACAGGATCAGGATCAGGCCGAACACCACGGCCTGCAGCCCGGAGGGCGCCATGCCTTCCGGCAGCCAGCCCTTGGCGATCGAGATCATCTGCGGCAGGACGATGATGAACGCCGCGCCCAGCACCGCGCCGTGCAGAAAGCCGATGCCGCCCAGGATCACGATGGTGAGCAGTTCGATCGATTGGAACAGCGTGAACTGCTCGGGCGAGATGAAGGCGAGCTTGTGCGCGTAGAGCGCGCCGCCGATACCGGTGAGCGCCGCCGAGATGGCGAATGACATGGTCTTGTACGTGGCGAGGTGCACGCCCATGCAGGAAGCCGAGATCTCGGAATCGCGGATCGCGACGAAGGCGCGCCCGGTCGGCGAGCGCAAGAGGTTCACGCAGGCGAGGCAGCAGAGCACCGTCAGCGCCAGGCAAAGGTAGTAGAACTCGGCGTCGGATTCCAGCTTCCAGCCGAGGATTTCCACGGGCTTCAGGTGCTTGCCTTCGTTGCCGCCGGTGAGTTTCGTCCAGCGCGTGATGATCTCTTCGACAATCACTCCGAGGGCGAGCGTCGCGATGGTGAGGTAGATCCCCTTCAGGCGCAGTGCCGGCAGGCCGATGATGACGCCCACGGCGGCCGAAAAGATCGCCGCGCAGCAGATCGAAATTCCGAACGGCACACCTGCCGCCTGCATCAGGGCTTCGGTGTAGGCGCCGACCGCGAGGAAGGCCGCGTGGCCCAGCGACACCTGGCCCGTGAAGCCGGTCAGGATCATGAGCCCGAAGCCGACGATCGAGTAGATGCAGATGAAATGCAGCTGTGACATGACGTATTCGCTCGCCCACCAGGGCGCGGCCAGCAGCAGGACGCCGAGCAAGCCGTACCAGAACAGGTGCCCGCCATGCTTGGCGAGGCGGAGGTCCTGCGCGTAATCGGTTTTGAAGATGAAGCGCATCAGACTTTTTTTCTACCCGTTTCGCCAAAGATTCCGGATGGCCAGACCAGCAGCACGATCAGAACCACGATGTAGGCCGCGACATCCTTAAAGCCCTCGGGCAGGTAGAAGCCCGCCAGCGCCTCGACCACGCCGATGATCAGGCCGCCGACGATAGCGCCGGGCACGCTGCCGAAGCCGCCGACCACCGCGGCCGGAAAGGCCTTCAGGCCGATGAAGCCCATGTTCGAGTGCACGAAGGTCACCGGCGCGAGCAGGATCCCGGCGAACGCGGCGACGCCGGCGGAAAGCCCCCAGATCATCATGTTGACGCGCCGCACCGGGATGCCCATGTAGTAGGCGGCGAGCTGGTTCTGCGAGGTCGCCTGCATCGCCACGCCCAGCGTGGAGAAGCGAAAGAAAAGGTACAGGACCGCGCACAGCGCCGCAGTCATGCCGATCACCATGAACTGCTGCACCGGCAGGATCACATCGCCGAGATTCCAGACGTCTTCGACGAACGGTGTCGGGATCTGGTAGGTCTCGGTACCCCAGCCCGGCACCATGGTGACGATGCCGCGCACCACGTAGCCGATGCCGATCGTGATCATCACCACGGTGAACGCCGGCTGTCCAAGCACCGGTCGCAGCACGACTCGCTCGATCAGCATGCCGACCGCCGCCATCGCCGCCACCGCGAACAGGATCGTCGCCCAGTAGGGCCATCCCATGATCACGCTGGCGGTGAGCGCAAAGAAGCCGCCCAGCATCATCAGGTCGCCCTGGGCGAAATTCACCGTCTCGGTTGCCTTGTAGATCAGCACGAAACCGAGCGCGACCAGCGCGTAGACGCAGCCCTGCGCCACGCCGGCCAGCAGCAATTGCAGTACCTGGTTCAGCAAACTCCTCCTGGAAAGAATTGTAGACTAGCTCGCAATGAAAACCGTTCGCGTCGGCGCCGGTCTGGGCTTCTATGGCGACTCCTGGCGCCCGGTGCGCGCGTCGATCGAGCGTGGCGGCGTGCAGTACATCGCCTCCGACCACCTTTCCGAGTTGACGCTGGCGATCCTGCAGAAAGATCGGCATAAGGCGAAACCCGGAGACCCTCCTTCAGGCTACGCGCGCGACGCCGTGCCGATGCTCACCGAACTCTGGCCGCTGGCGGCCAAGCACGGCGTGAAGTTCGTGCTCAATGCCGGTGGCCTCAACCCCGAAGGCGCGCGCCAGGCGATCGCGAAGGCCTTCCGCGACAAGGGCTGGAAGGCGAAGATCGCCACCGTCACGGGCGATTCGGTGCTGGAGCGGATCGACGAACTGCGCGCCGCGGGCGAGCCGCTCGCGCATATGGATACCGGCGCCGATATCGCCTCTGTGCGCGAGCGCGTGCTGTTCGCGAATGCCTACCTGGGCGCCCAGCCGATCGCGCAGGCCCTGTCGAAGGGAGCCGACATCGTGCTCACCGGCCGCGTCGCCGACGCCGCCCTGACGCTCGGCCCCCTGGCCTACGAATTCGGCTGGCGTTGGGACGATTGGGACCGCATGGCCGCGGGCCTGACGCTTGGACACCTGCTCGAATGCTCGGGGCAGGGCTCGGGCGGCAACTATGGTTCTGCGGGCGAATGGGCGAAAGTGCCCGACTACGCGCATCTGGGCTACCCGATCGCGGAGGTATCGGAAGACGGCAGCGCGCTGTTCACCAAGCCGCCGGGCACCGGCGGCCAGGTCTCCTTCGACACCATCCGCCAGCAACTGCTCTACGAGGTGCACAATCCGCACGCCTATTTTTCGCCCGACGTGGTGCTCGACATGGGCACGCTGGATTTCAAGGACGAAGGCAGCGACCGCGTGCGCATCCGCGGCGCCTCGGGCGCGCCGCGGCCCAAGACCCTCAAGATCGTCGCCGGCTATCAGGACGGCTGGATGGGCACCGGCATGATCGGCTTCGCATGGCCCGAGGCCTACGCCAAGTGCGAGAGGAGCGCCGAGATCATCCAGACGCTCGTAAAGGAACGCGGCTGGGCGGTGGAGGACTCGAACGCCGAGTACATCGGCTACAACTCGCTGCTCGGCGCCAACGCAGATCCCACCTACCGCGACCAGCTGAATGAATGTTTCCTGCGCATGACCATCCGCACCCAGGACCGGAAAATCGCCGACGCCTTCGGTCGCCTGTTTCCGTGGCTGGGCCTCTCAGGGCCGCCGTATGTGGGAAGCATGAAGGGCATTCAGCCTGCCAAGGAACTGTTGGGAATTTGGCCGACTTTGGTTTCCAGGGAGCTCGTGGAAAAAAACGTCAAGATAGAAGTCGAAAACGTCTGATGCGCGTTCCTCTCTGGAAAATTGCGCATGCGCGTTCCGGAGACAAGGCGGATCGCGCAGATATCGGGCTTTTCGCCTTCGATGCGCCCACCTACGAAGTGCTCAAGCGCGAAGTCACCAGGGAAAGGCTCGCCGCGCATTTCGCCGGGATGGGAACCGGGCCGGTCGAACTGTGGCCGCTCGACAACATCCTCGCCCTGAAAATCGTCCTCAACGCGGCGCTCCAGGGCGGTGCGGCGCGGTCGCTGCGCATGGACAACCTGGGCAAGAACGTCGCGGCGCAGCTGCTGCGCATGGAAATTGAAGCTCCGGAAGATCTTCCAAGACTAAAAACGAAATGAACAACCCCCGCCTGTTCTATGCATTGCCGGCGCTCGCGTGCGCGGGGCTGCTCGCCTTCGGTTATTACCTGCAGTATTTCGAGGGCCAGGATCCTTGCCCCCTGTGCATGGTGCAGCGGGGCTTCTTCTACCTGGTACTGGCAACGTTCCTGGTTGCTGCGGTGCACCTTCCGCGCCGGACCGGGATCAGGATCTATTGCGCCGCAGCGTTCCTTGCCGCGCTGGGCGGATTTGGCGTCGCGGGGCGCCACGTCTGGCTGCAGCATCTGCCGCCAGATCAAGTGCCTGCGTGCGGACCGGACCTTTTCTACATGGTCGAGAACCTGCCCTTCAGCCGCATGCTGCAGAAATTGTTCATGGGATCCGGCCAGTGCGCGGAGGTACACTGGAATTTCCTCGGCCTGTCGATCGCCGAGTGGTCGCTCGCCTGGTTCTTCGCTCTGGCGTGCTACGCGCTTTGGCTGGGAGCACGGCGGCGGTAGCGGTTCAACCTCTTCAGGGGAGGGAAAGATGGACTTCTCCGTACTCGCAACGTCGCTGCAATCCACGCTCGGCAGTCAGTTGCCCGGCATCTTCGGCGCACTCGGCATCATCGCGATCGGCTGGATCGTGGCAGTCATCCTTCGCGCCGGCACGCGGCGCCTGCTCGCGCTGCTCAGCGTCGACCAGCGCATCGAGGAAAGCACCGGGCAGAAGGTGGGCGTCGAGTCCGGCATCGCGCTGGGCGTGTTCTGGCTCATCATCCTCGTCACGGTGGTGGCGGTCTTCGACTCGCTGCACCTGGACCGGATTTCGAATCCATTCGCGCAACTGGTCGCTCAGATCGTCGGCTACGCGCCGCGGCTGGTGGCCGGCACGATCCTCGTGCTGCTCGCCTGGCTGGTCGCCACCCTGCTGCAGGCAATCATCAACCGCGCGCTCGCGGCGACCACGCTTGACGACAAGCTGTCGAAGGAAGCCGGCATGGAGCCGATGAGCCGCACCGTGGCCAACGTGCTCTTCTGGCTGGTGATCCTGCTGTTCATGCCGAGCATCCTGGCCGCCTATGACCTGCGCGGGCTGCTCGAACCGGTGCAGTCCATGCTCACCCGTCTGCTCGACATGGTGCCCAACGTGTTCGGCGCCGCCGTCATCGGCTTTGTCGGCTGGCTGGTGGCCAAGGTGCTGCGCGGCCTCGTCACCAACCTGCTCGCGGCTTCGGGCGCGGACAAGATGGGCAGCCAGATCGGACTTGCCGATACCGTGAAGCTGTCGCGCCTCGCGGGCACCATCGTGTTCATCCTGGTCTTCGTGCCGACGCTGATCGCGGCGCTCGATGCGCTCAGGATCGACGCGATTTCACGGCCCGCCACGGATATGCTGGAACGGCTGCTCGCCGCGGTACCGAACCTGGTGGCGGCGGCGCTGATCCTGGTGGTGACCTGGTATGTGGCGAAGTTCGCCGCCGAACTGCTCTCGCGCCTGCTCGCGGGCATGGGACTGGACACCGTCCCGGAGAAGCTCGGCATCGGCGGCGCCTTCGCCGGCACCCTCAAGCCCTCGGGCCTGGTGCGCGGCCTCGCGCTCTTCTTCGCCATGCTGTTCGCCACCGTGGAAGCCGCGCACCGGCTGGACTTCACCCAGGTGCGCAACCTCGTGTCTACGTTCATCAAGTTCGGCGGCGACGTGCTGCTGGGCGGCGCGATCCTGGTGATCGGCTTCTGGCTCGCCAACCTCGCCTACGACGCGATCAGCCGCGCGAGCGAGCGTACCGGCGTGGCGCGCCTGGCGCGCATCGCGATCGTCGGCCTGGTCATCGCCATGGGCCTGCGCGCGATGGGCATCGCTGACGACATCGTCAACCTGGCTTTCGCCCTGACCTTCGGGTCGGTGGCGGTGGCTTTCGCGCTTTCCTTCGGCCTGGGCGGGCGCGAAGCAGCGGGGCGCCAGATGGAACACTGGCTGTCGCAGTTGCGCAAGGACTAGCGCGGCAGACTGTTCACAGTTCTGCGCGCCTGGTGCGCTCCCTTAGACGAGCAGACGCGCGCCGACCACCAGCAGCACGAGCGCGATCGCGTTGCGAACGAGGTCCTTGGATACCCGCGTCGCGAGCAGAGCGCCAATCAGGATGCCGGGAATCGAGCCAGCGAGCAGGTTGCCGAGAAGGACGAAGTCGATGTGCCCCATCGCCAGATGGCCAGTGCCGGCGATGAGGGCGAGCGGTATGGCATGCGCGAGATCCGTGCCGACCAGCTTCGCGGGACTCAAGCGGTACGGATACAGATAGATCAGCGCGACCGTCCCCAGCGCACCGGCGCCGACCGATGTCAACGTGACCAGGACGCCGAGCACGATGCCCGCCAGAACGGTGAGCGCGGGTTGCGCTCGGAGCAAGCGCGGCGCAGGCGCATGAGGCCTCGCGCCGCCCGTCCGCAGAGGCCACCTCAGAATCAGCCCGGCTGCAGTCAACACCAGTGCAACCCCCAGCGCTTTCAGGATCAGGCCTTCCCGGACCTGCGCGGCGCCGAGCCACCACAGGCCGAGCACCGTCGCCGCGGTCGCGGGTACGCTGCCGGCGGCAAGCCGCCGAACCACCTGCCAGTCAATGCTGCCGCGCTGGTAGTGCACACCCGCGCCGAAGAGTTTCGTGATGCACGCAAACAGCAGGTCGATCCCCACCGCCGTCTGCGGTGCGACGCCGAAGGCGAATACCAGGAGCGGCGTCATAAGCGCACCGCCACCGATTCCCGTCAGTCCGACGACCAGCCCAACACCGAACCCGGCGAACGCACCAATCCAGTCCACGCGACAGGAGCGGCGACGCGGCTGCCCGTCTCAGGCAGCTTCTGGAGACAGGACTGCGCCGACGCGGCACGCCGCGCCCCTCATTCAATCATCCCCGCGGCCACCGTCTGATTCGTCGCCTCGTCAATGAGGATGAAGGCGCCCGTGGCGCGGTGCACCGTATACGCATCCACGAACACGGGCTGCTGCACAACCACCGTCGCGTGCACGATCTCATTCATACGCACTTCGCCCTCGACCTGCTTGCGCCGAAGGTCGTGCACGTCGAAGCGGTAATGGACCGCCGGGATGCGGGCTTTCACGGTGCGCGTGGTATGACGGAGCAGGTACCGGCCCTGCCGCGCGAGCGGCTCCGCGGACAGCCAGCAGAGTTTCGCTTCGAACGTCTTCAGCGCGAACGGCGGCGCCCCGGCCGCCGCGATCATGTCGCCGCGAGACACGTCCAGTTCGTCCTCCAGCCGAAGCGCAACGGAGTCGCCGGCCACGGCTGCGTCGAGCGCACCGTCCAGAACAGAAATCCCGCTCACGCGCGTACGACGCCCGGAGGGCTGCACGACGACTTCCACCCCCGCCTGCACCATCCCCGCCGCCACGCGGCCAAGGTAGCGCCGCGATCCACCGGCGCGCGCCACGTATTGCACCGGAAAACGGAACGGCAGCGAGGTGTCCGACGACCCGGTCTCGACCGCCTCGAGCGCCTCCAGCAGCGCCGGACCCCGATACCAGCCCAGATGGCCGCCGCGCTCGACCACCATGTCGCCGCGCAACGCCGACATCGGAACAAACTGCAGGTTCGGGATTTCGAGCGGCGCGGCGAACGCTTCGAAGGCCCCGCGCAGCGTGTTGAAAACCTCCTCGCGGTAGCCGGCCAGGTCGAGCTTGTTCACCGCCACGATGACATTGCGGATGCCGAGCAGATGCGCAATCAGCAGGTGCCGCCGGGACTGGGGCAGCAGGCCCTTGGTTGCGTCGAGCAGAATCACCGCGGCGTCCGCGGTGGACGCGCCGGTCACCATGTTGCGCGTGTACTGCTCGTGTCCGGGCGTGTCGGCGATGACGAACTTGCGCCGGCCGGTGGAGAAGTAGCGATAGGCGACGTCGATGGTGATGCCCTGCTCGCGCTCGGCCTCCAGGCCGTCGGTGAGCAGCGAAAGGTCGAGCTCGCCGGTGCCGCGCTTTGCGGACGCGCGCGTCACCGCTTCCAGCTGGTCCTGCAGGATGGTGCGCGAGTCGTGCAGCAGCCTGCCGATCAGGGTGCTCTTGCCGTCGTCCACGCTGCCGCAGGTGATGAAACGCAACACGCCTCGCGTGTTCGTAGCATCCCGGGGGTCGGCCAGGTGGTTGCGTTCGATTTCGCCCAGCAGGCTCATCAGAAATACCCTTCCTTCTTGCGCCGCTCCATGGACGCGTCGGACGTCTGGTCGTCCATGCGCGTCGCGCCGCGCTCGGTGATCGTCGTCGCGGCGGTCTCGAGAATGATCTCGGCCGGGGTTGCGGCATTGGATTCCACCGGGCAGGTGCAGCTCACATCGCCGACGGTCCGGAAGCGTACCGACGCTTCCTCGCCCTGTTCCCCGTCCCTGGGGATGAAAAGGTAACCATTCCGGCGCACGACATTGCGCCGGTGCGCGTAGTAGATCGAGGGCACGGCGAGCTTTTCGCGCTCGATGTACTGCCAGACATCCAGCTCGGTCCAGTTGGAAATGGGGAATACGCGCACGTGCTCGCCCTTGTGCACGCGAGCGTTGTACAGGTTCCAGAGTTCCGGGCGCTGGTTTTTCGGGTCCCACTGGCCGAATTCGTCGCGGAACGAGAACACCCGCTCCTTGGCGCGCGCCTTCTCCTCGTCGCGCCGCGCGCCGCCGATGGCCGCATCGAAGCCGAACTCGGCGATCGCCTCGAGCAAAGTGACCGACTGGGCGGCATTGCGGCTGTCATCCACCGAGCGCAGCCTTACCGTGCCGCGCGCGATGGAGTCCTCGACCGAGCGCACGATCAGGCGCTCGCCCAGCTCTGCGGCGCGCGCGTCGCGAAAGGCGATCACCTCGCCGAAGTTGTGGCCGGTGTCGATGTGCAGCAGCGGAAACGGGAAGCGGCCCGGCCGGAAGGCTTTCTCCGCGAGGCGCAGCAGGCAGATGGAATCCTTGCCGCCGGAGAAGAACAGCACCGGATTGGCCGACTCGCCCGCGACTTCGCGCAGGATGTAGATGGCCTCCGATTCCAGCCAGTCGAGGTGCGTGCGTTCGAATTTCACGCGTGCTCCTCTTCGCGGACCCGTTTTGCGTCCGGCGAAAAATGGATGCCGCACTCGCTCGCCGACGCCGATTCCCACCACCAGCGGCCGGCGCGCGGATCTTCGCCGGGAACGACCGGCCGCGTGCAGGGTGCGCAGCCGATGGAGCGGTAACCCTGGTCATAGAGCGCGTTGTAGGGCACGTCGTGGCGGCGGATTTGCGCCCAGACGTCGGCCTCGCTCCAGTCCGCGAGCGGATTGAATTTCTGCAGACCGTGCGTGCGGTTGAACTCCTGGAACGGAACGATCGAGCGCGTCGCCGCCTGGTCGCGCCGCAATCCGGTGATCCATGCGCGCTTGCCCGCAAGCGCCCGCTTGAGCGGCTCGACCTTGCGAATCTCGCAGCATTTCTTGCGCAGGTCCGCGCTGTCATAGAAGGCATCGCGCCCGAAGCGCACGACGTATGTGTTCACCGCCTGCCGCTCGGGCCGGAAGATTTTCGCGGTGATGCCGTAACGCTGCTCGATGCGGCCGGCCAGTACGAGGGTGTCCGCATGCAGGCGCCCGGTATCCAGCACGAAAATATCGATCGGCAGGCCTGCGCGGCCGATCAGGTCGGCAAGGACCATGTCCTCGATGGACAGGCTGGATGCGAGCGTCGCGGGTCGCCAGTCCTGCGCGATCCTGCAGAGCAGGTCGCTCGCGGCGGCTTCCTTGCTCATCGCCCGGCGCGCCGGCGAAATAACGGCACGGGCTGCGCGGTGCTCGACTGGTAGGCCTCGCTGAAGTCGTCGAGGCTTTCCAGCGCGGCCTGGGCATCCTCGCCCTCGCGCAGCTCGAAGGCGTCGAAGCCGCATTGCGCCAGCGCCTGCAGATGGTCGCGGGCAACGACACCGGTCGCCCGCAGCTCGCCCTTGTAGCCGTAGCGCTCGCGCAGCAGGCGCCCGATCGAATACCCGCGGCCGTCCGCGTATTTCGGAAAGCAGACGGCAACCACCGCCAGCCCGGGCAGCCGCCCGGCGAGCGCCTCGAGGTCGTCGTCCGGCTGCACCACCAGCTCAGGCGGCGAGGGCTGTTCGGCGATCTGCCGGTTTTTGATCAAGGTTGGCATAGACGTGTTTCTTGAAAGGCTCGACGCCGGCGCGGTGCACCACGTCGACGAAGCGTTCGCTCTCGCTGTCGCGCAATTCGAGATAGGTTTCGATCAGGCGCTCGATGACATTCGGCACGTCGGCGCGGGCGAAAGAAGGTCCGATGACCTTGCCGAGAGAAGCAGAAATCGGGGACAGACCACGATTTCCACTGCCGTCGCGATCCGAAATCGTGGTCTGTCCCTGATTTCCGCCGATCTCGACCTGATACCACTCCTCGCCGTTCTTATCGACCCCGAGAATCCCGATGTGACCGACGTGATGATGGCCGCAGGCGTTCATGCAGCCCGAGATGTTCAGGTCCAGTTCACCGATGTCGTGCAGGTAGTCCAGGTCGTCGAAGCGGCGCTGGATGGCTTCCGCGACGGGAATCGACTTGGCGTTGGCCAGCGAGCAGAAATCCCCTCCCGGGCAGGAGATGATGTTCGTCAGCAGACCGATGTTCGGGGTGGCGAGGCCGAGCGCGCGCAGCTCCTGCCACAATCCGTGCAGTTCGGCCTGGCGTACGTCGGCGAACACCAGGTTCTGCTCGTGCGTGACGCGCAATTCGCCGAAGGAATAGTGATCGGCCAGCTCGGCGATGCGCTCCATCTGGTCGGAGGTCGCGTCGCCCGGCGGCACGCCCGTCTTCTTCAAGGAAATGCTGACTGCCGCATAGCCGGGCACCTTGTGCGGATGCACGTTGCGGCGCAGCCAGGCGGTAAACGGCGTCTTCAGGCTGGTGTAGTCGATGTCGGCCAGCTTTTCGTAGGCAGGCCGCGTGAAGCGGCCTTCGATACGGCGGATTTCTTCCGGGGTCACCGTCGCGGGGCCGTCCTTGAGCTGGGCCCATTCCGCATCGACTTCCTCGCGGAATTTGTCGACGCCGCGATCCTTCACGAGGATCTTGATGCGCGCCTTGTGGATGTTGTCGCGCCGCCCATGGCGGTTGTAGACGCGCAGGATGGCGTCGAGATAGGTCAGCAGGTGCCGCCAGGGCAGGAAATCGCGGATTACGTGGCCGACGATCGGCGTGCGGCCGAGGCCGCCGCCGACGATCACCTTGAAGCCGATTTCGTCGCCTGCCTTGACGGCATGCAGGCCGATATCGTGCACGAAGGTAGCCGCGCGGTCGGCCACGGCGCCGTTGACCGCGATCTTGAACTTGCGCGGCAGATAGTTGAATTCCGGGTGGAACGTGGACCACTGCCGGATCAGCTCGCACCAGACGAAGGAATCGACGATTTCGTCCTGCGCAATGCCGGCGAACTGGTCGGTGGTGATATTGCGCACGCAGCTGCCCGACGTCTGGATGGCATGCATCTGCACGGTTGCGAGCTCGGCGAGGATCTCCGGCACGTCGGCGAGCTTCGGCCAGTTGAGCTGCAGGTTCTGGCGCGTGGAGAAATGGCCGTAGCCGCGGTCGTACTTGCGGGCGATGTCAGCCAATTTTCTTAATTGTTTCGAACTCAATAGACCATAAGGAATTGCGATGCGCAGCATCGGCGCATAGCGCTGGATGTACAGGCCGTTGCGCAACCGCAGCTGGCGGAAGTCGTCCTCGGCGAGCTGGCCTTCGAGGAAACGGCGCGTCTGGTCGCGGAACTGCGCCACGCGCTCGTCCACCATCCGCTGATCGATATCGTCATAGATGTACATCGGCCGAACGAGGTTACGCGGTACACCATATTTCCCAAAAGACTATTATGTTAATATGATATAACCGTTTAACATTATATAAGTCCATGAAACTTCAGCAATTACGCTATACCTGCGAGGTGGCGCGCCGCGGATTGAACGTATCGGCGGCGGCCGACGCCCTGCACACCTCCCAGCCCGGAATCTCCAAGCAGGTCAAAAGCCTCGAAGACGAGCTTGGCGTGGAAATATTCGTGCGCCACGGCAAGCGCATTGCCGCCATCACCGAGCCGGGCAAGGCGGTGCTCGCGATCGCCGAGCGCATCCTCGCCGAGGCGGCGAACCTGAAGCGCGCGGGTGAGGAGTTCGCCAATGAAAAACTGGGCACCCTCACCGTGGCCACCACACACACGCAGGCGCGCTACGCGCTTCCCAAGGCGGTTGCCGCGTTCAAGAAGCGCTACCCGGACGTGCACCTGGTCCTGCACCAGGGCAACCCGACGCAGATCTGCGAGATGGTGCTGGCGGGCGAGGCCGACTTCGCCATCGCGACCGAATCGATCGCCGAGCATCCCGAACTGGTGTCGCTGCCGTGCTACCAGTGGAACCGCTGCGTAGTGGTGCCGCCGGGGCACGCACTGCTGAAAGCCCATCCGCTCACGCTGGAAGCGATCGCGCGCTACCCGGTAGTGACCTACGATTTCGCCTTCGCCGGCCGCTCGCTCATCAACAAGGCGTTCGAGAAGCGTGGGCTGGCGCCGAAGGTCGTGCTCACCGCGCTGGATTCGGACGTGATCAAGACCTACGTCGAACTGGGGCTGGGCGTCGGCATCCTCGCGTCGATGAGCGTCGATCCAAAGCGCGACCGCGGCCTGCATGCGCTCGACGCCAGCCACCTGTTCGAATCGAGCACCACGCGCCTGGGCATCAAGCGCGGCGCCTGGCTGCGCGGCTACGCCTACGATTTCATCGAACTGTTCGCGCCCAGGCTGTCGCGCGGCCTGGTGGAAAAAACCGTGATGGAGAAGGAGGGCTCCGCCTACGAGCTATGACGCTCAGGCGTGCTTGCGAATGAAATCTCTGACTTTCGGACAAATCGTTTCGCGCCAGCGGCGACCGGCGAAGATGCCGTAGTGGCCGGCGCCCGGCGCGAGGTAATGCTCGCGTCGCTCGCGCGGAATGCTGAGGCAGAGCAGGTGCGCGGCCTCGGTCTGGCCATTGCCCGAGATGTCGTCGTGTTCGCCCTCGATCGTCAGCAGCGCGGTATCGCGGATCGCCTGCGGCCTGACCAGCTGGTCGCGCACGAACATGCGCCCCTTGGGCAGCGCGAAGTCCTGGAACACCGACTTGATCGTATCGAGGTAATACTCGGCCGGCAGGTCGAGTACCGCGTTGTACTCGTCGTAGAAATCGCGGTGCTTGTCGGCGGAATCGCCGTCGCCGTTGAGCAGGTGGTTGAAATAGTCCCAATGCGCGTTCATGTGGCGATCCGGATTCATCGCCACGAAACCCAGGTGCTGCAGGAAGCCCGGGTAGACGCGGCGCATGAAGCCCGGATAATTGTCCGGCACGCGCTGGATCACGTTCTGCTCGAACCACGAATAGGGCTTTTGCGTGGCGAGGTTGTTGACCGCCGTGGGACTCTTCCTCGCGTCGATCGGCCCGCCCATCATCACCATGGTCTTGGGCGGATGGGCTTCGCCAGCTGCCGCCATCAGCGCCACCGCGCACAGCACGGGCACCGTCGGCTGGCAGACCGAGATCACGTTCAGGTTGGCCTGCCGCGGGTCGGTCAGCAGCGTGATGAACTCGCGCACGTAGTCGACGTAGTCGGCGAGATGGAACGGGCCCGCCGCCACCGGCACCATGCGCGCGTCCACCCAGTCGGTGACCCAGACGTCGTGGTCGGGCAGCAGCGCGCGCACCGTGTCGCGCAGCAGGGTCGCGTGGTGGCCCGAGAGCGGCGCCACCAGCAGCACGCGCGGGTCGGCGCGGCGCCCGGGGCGCGGCGCCTCGATGGCGCGCCGGAAATGGATCAGCCGGCAGAACGGCTTGTCGAGCTCGGTGACGATCTCGACGCCGACCGCCTTGCCGTCGATGCTCGTGCTGTCGATATTCCAGGCGGGCTTCTCGTAGCGCTGCGTGACGCGCAGGAAAAGATCGCTCGAAGCCGCGATCCGGCGGGCCATGGGCGCATAGGTGAACGGACTGAACGGATGCCCATACCAGCCGCGCATCGCCTCCGCGGCAACGCGCCAGGGGCCGAGCAGCATATGCTGCGTTTCATACCATTTGTAGAGCATCCAGCCCTACCATAACAGAATTGCGGCAGTGCGACATTGACCGAGCCGGGCCTGCCCAGGGGGTTCGCAGGTATTCTTTCCCGAATGCGCAGATTCTTACGAATTTCAGGTTACCTGGCGGCACTCTCGGCCGTCCTGATCGCCAGCGCCTATTTCTACCTGCGGCAATCCCTGCCGAAGACCGAGGGCGAAATCCGCCTTGCCGGCCTTACCGCCCCGGTGGAGATACTGCGCGACCGCTACGGCATCCCGCACATCTTCGCGCCCAGCCTGGAGGATGCGAGCTACGCGCTCGGCTTCGTGCACGCGCAGGATCGCCTGTGGCAGATGGAAATGAGCCGGCGTGTGGCCGCTGGCCGCGTCTCCGAGGTCGTCGGCGCGGGCGGGCTGGAAACCGACCGGTTCCTGCGCACGCTCGGCGTGCGCCGCGCCGCCCAGGCCAACCTGCGGCTGCTGGACGGCGAGACGGTGCGCCTGCTCGAGGCCTATGCCGCGGGGGTCAACGCATTCCTCGCCTCGGATCCCGTGCTGCCGCCCGAATTCTGGCTCACCGGCGTGCGGCCCGAGCCCTGGTCGCCGGTCGATTCGATCAGCTGGATCAAGATGATGGCCTGGGACCTCGGCGGCAACTGGCGCGACGAGCTGCTGCGCATGCGCCTGTCGAAAACGCTGCCGATGGCGCGTATCCACGAGTTCCTGCCGCCCTATCCGGGCGAAGCCGTCCCTGTCATCGCTGACCTGAAAGAGCTTTACAGCTCGATGGAACGCGACGCGGTGCGCCTTGCGCGATTCGCACCTGATAGCGAAGGATTAGGTTCCAACAACTGGGTGGTCTCGGGCGCACGTACCGAGAGTGGCAAGCCGCTGCTGGCCAACGATCCGCATCTGGGCCTGAGCGCACCACCGGTGTGGTACTTCGCGCACATTAGTGCGCCGGGCATGAACGTCATCGGCTCGACCCTCCCCGGCGTGCCGGGCGTGATCCTCGGACGCAATGAGCGCATCGCATGGGGCTTTACCAACACCGGCCCGGACGTGCAGGACCTCTATATCGAGAAGCTGGACGCCACAGGCGGGTACCTCGCGCCCGAGGGGCCACGCCCGTTCCAGGTCATCGAGGAAACGATCAAAGTCAAGGGCGCGGAGCCGGAAAAACTGCGCATACGGGTCACGCGCCACGGCCCGGTAATTTCCGATGTCGTGCGCGCGGCGCAGGACCTGGCGCCGCGCGGCCACGTCATTGCGTTCTCGTGGACCGCGCTGGCCGAGGGCGATCGCAGCATGCAGGCCGCGCTCAAGTTCGCGCGCGCCCGGGAGTGGGACGGATTCCTCGCCGCCGCGAAGGATTTCCAGGTGCCGCAGCAGAACATCGTCTATGCCGATGTCGACGGCAATATCGGATTCATCGCCGCGGGGCGCGTGCCACAGCGCAAGCCCGCCAACGACCTGAAGGGCATGGCGCCGGCACCGGGCTGGCTGGAGAAGTACGACTGGGCGGACAGCATCCCGTTCGAAGAATTGCCGCGCAGCTTCAACCCGCCCGGCGGCGCGATCGTCACAGCGAACCACCGCATCACCCCGCCCGACTACCCGCACCTGATCAGCTCCAACTGGGAGCCGCCCTTTCGCGCCGACCGCATCCAGGCCCTGCTCGATGCGACGCCGAAGCACAGCGTGCCCAGCTTCGCGCGCATCCAGGCGGACGTGACCTCGCTGGCGATGCGCGATCTCCTGCCCAAGCTGCTCGCGACGCGCCCGCGCAGCGAGGACGCGCGCAAAGTGCTCGCCCAGCTCGCCAAATGGGATGGCGCCATGACCGCCGGCCGCGCCGAGCCGCTGATCGCCTGGGCGTGGTGGCGCGAACTGACGCGCGCGATCTACGCCGACGAACTGGGCGACGCGTTCCGCCAGAACTGGCTCGCGCGCGCGGTGTTCCTCACCAACGTCCTTTCGGGCGCGCCGGAACCGGCGCGCTGGTGCGACGACGTGCGCACGCCGGCGGTCGAAACCTGCGAGGAACAGCTTGCGCAATCACTGGAGGCGGCACTCGCGGACCTACGCGGGCGCTATGGCCTCGATCCGTCACGCTGGCGCTGGGGCGAGGCGCACCTCGCGCGCCACGAACACCGCCCGTTCGGCCGCCAGGCGTTGCTCGCGCGCTTCTTCGACATCACCGCGCCCTCGCCGGGCGACACTTACACCGTGAACGTGGGCCGCAACGTCATGAGCAACGACGCCGAACCCTTCGCCAACCGCCACGCCGCCAGCCTGCGCGCGATCTACGACCTCGCCGACCTGGAGAAATCGCTTTACATCCATTCAGGAGGCCAGTCCGGCAACGTTCTCTCGGACCACTACAAGGCCTTCACCGAAGCCTGGGCGAAAAACGAGTACATCCCGATGCGCGCCGCGCGCAAGACGCTGGAGGCCGAACCGCATCAGCTGCTGCGGCTGCTGCCCCTCAAGTAGAGGTTGTTCGCGACCAGCGCACCGATCACAAGGGCCGCGCCGCCGATCTCGATCGCGGCGAAGCTGCGGCCGAGCCAGGCCTCGATGGCAAACACGATGATCGGGATCAGGTTGAGCATCAGCATGGCGTTCAACGCGCCCAGGTATTTCACGCCGTTGTTGAAGCCGAGCACACCGAGCACCACCGTAAAGACGACGAAATAGGCCAGCTGCCATTTCACCGACAGCAGCTGGTCCAGCGTCGGCAGCTCCGAGTAGCCCATGCCGATCGTGAACACGTTGATCGCGATGAGGCCAACCGTGCCGGGGATGCAGGTAAGCACCGTCATGCGCAACGGCGACCAGCCAGGAAAATGCCCGCCCGCCATCGTATAGGTCACCCAGCTGACGGCGCCAAGAAAGACGAGCAAATCGCCAACCAGCGAGCCGCCTTCGAAGGCGTGCGCAAGATCGCCCTTGGTGACCACCACCAGCACTCCGGCGATCGCGACTGCGATGCAGCCCACCGTAAAGGGTGTCGGCCGCAGGCCGCGCGTGAGCCAGATTGCGAGCGCGGTCATGGGCGACTGCAGCGCCATGATGATCGACGCGTGCTCCGGTCGCGTATACGAAAGTCCCCACCAGACCAGGATATTGAATCCGCAGAAACCGATAAGCCCGTAGACCGCCGCCGGAAGGAAGCGCCCGCCGTAGCGCAGTGCGCGCGGACCTTCGGCGAGCCACAGGATGGCGACGAATATCAGTACGCCGAAGGCATAGCGGAACGATCCGAGGAAGAACGGATCGAGCACCGGCAGGGTGCGCTTGGCGACCGAAAACAGCGCGCCCCAGGACGCGATCGCGATGCCGAGCCAGACCAGGCCCCTGACGA
>Ga0315910_10000624_pt1 | contig 34565 bp, 26 predicted proteins | sample EdamamesoilMG_FD_204470 | JGI IMG/M metagenome (GOLD analysis project Ga0315910, IMG submission 204470) | Garden soil microbial communities collected in Santa Monica, California, United States - Edamame soil | ecosystem: Environmental > Terrestrial > Soil > Garden | place: USA: California...
CTAAAAAGAAAAAGCACGACAGGAGTATGAACAGGCTAAGCAAGTAGGAAAGACGGCTACCTTACTGGAACAGAAACGCCCCAATGTGTTTCAAATGAATGTAGCGAACATTCTGCCGGGCGATACCATCTCGGTCGATCTTCACTACACCGAGTTGCTGGTTCCGGTGGAGGGTACTTATGAGTTTGTTTATCCTACCGTAGTAGGTCCGCGCTATTCCGAAACACCCGATGACGAACAACATACTTCTGAACAGTGGGTTGAAAATCCGTACCATCACGAAGGCGAGAAGCCAACCTATACATTTGAATTTAAGGGGCGGCTGAATAGCGGCATTCCAATTCAACGCATTACCAGCACCTCGCACAAGGTTAATGTGAACTACACTTCATCCAGTAGTGCCGAGATTACACTGGACGAATCCGAAATGCTTGGAGGAAACCGCGATGTTATTGTGCGTTACCGGCTTCGGGGTGGCAAGGTGGAATCCGGAATTCTTTTAAACCCTCGAGCGGACGAAAACTTTTTTCTATTGATGATTGAACCTCCGAACGCACCTTCACTGGATCAGATACCACCACGCGAATACATTTTCATTGTGGATGTTTCCGGATCAATGCAGGGATTTCCGATTGATGTTTCCAAAACACTGCTCCAGAAATTGATTTCATCACTTCGACCATCTGATCGTTTTAATGTGATGTTGTTCGAAAGCAGTAACCAGATGCTACACAATCAATCGGTTCCGGCAACAAGCGGTAACATTTCAGATGCGCTTCAGGTACTGAGCCAGCAGCGGGGTAGTGGTGGCACCCGACTTTACCCGGCCCTTCAGCGCGCCTTGGAGTATGAAAAGACAGCGGGCTTCTCACGTACTTTTATTGTTGTTACCGATGGGTATGTTACGGTAGAAAAGGAGGCATTCAACCTCGTGCGCGGAAATCTGAATGATGCCAACCTGTTTGCTTTTGGCATTGGTAGTTCTGTTAACCGGCACCTTATTGAGGGATTGGCGCATGCCGGTATGGGCGAACCGTTTATCATTACCAATCAGGACGAGGCTGAACGCTATGGAAAGAAATTTATCGACCTGGTGTCGCAGCCTGTTCTTACGAACATTAAAATTGATTTCGGAGGATTTGATGTCTACGATGTGGAGCCTATGCACATACCCGATGTGTTTGTAGAACGACCCATTATCGTTTTCGGAAAATATAAGGGAAAGGCAGAAGGGAGTGTGAAGCTTTCAGGTTTTTCCGGAAGTACACCATACACCACACGCATCAACCTGACTTCTGCAACAACCGGAAACAACGAAGCACTCCGCTACTTGTGGGCACGCAATAAAATAAAATACCTGGATGATTTTGCCGGATATTTTGATGACAACGAGCAGCAAAACGGTACGCAGCGCATTAATGAAGTAACACAACTTGGGCTTCGCTATAATTTGTTAACGCAATACACATCGTTTATCGCTGTCGACTCGGTGATCCGGAATAAAACCGGATCGAATGAAAAAGTAAAACAACCGCTGCCACTTCCGGCCGGTGTTTCAAATGCGGCAATTGCCATTCGTGGTTTTGCTTTACTGCCAGACGTAGCCAGCCTTTCGGAAATAGTAGTATGTGGTTATAGCGTTCAACAAAAAAGTTATCTTACATCAAGCATTGTAACGGTTTCGTCTGAAGAATTACCGGCAGGAGAAGCATCGGTGAGCGGCATGTTGCAGGGTAGAGTATCCGGAGTAAATGTAGTGCAGCATACCGGAACTCCAGGTTCTAATACATCGCTAGTAATACGCGGGTTCTCGTCATTGAATGCGTCACAAACACCATTATATGTTGTGGATGGCGTTCCGATCGATAACACAGCTCATCCGTCATCACCTTCAGGTGTGGATGTTCCGGATCGCATCACGGATATCAACCCGAATGATATTGCTTCCATCGAAGTATTGAAAAGTGCCAGTGCTACAGCAATCTATGGCAGCAGGGGTTCCAACGGAGTAATTATTGTTACCACTAAGAAACCGAAATTTGGCAAGCGGGAGATAACCTTGTCGTCTTCGGTATCAATCGATAAGGAGAATAAACTTCCGGAATTGCAACATACTTTTGCGCAGGGAAGACCCGAAGACGGTGCCTTAGCCTGGAAGGGTGGCGATGAACAAGAGTCGTTCAGTTGGGGGCCTGCACTTAATACTTTAATGTACGATGCAAGCAGTTACCCGTATGATGTGAATGGCAAACTTGTGCCGCGTATTTCAGGAAGGGAAGGGGCATCACCCTATAATCGCTACGCTTTCTTTCGGTCTGGATTTACAGCCGATAATCATTTTCAGTTCAGTAAGAAAGGAGAGAAGTCGCAGTATGGATTCGGTGTTGGTAACAAGGTGCAGTCTGGAATTATTCCGGGTACTTCGTTCAACCGTACCACGGTACGCTTGATGGGGGAGCGTGACTTTGCAAGGAGATTCAAGAGCGGGGCATCCGCATCGTTATCGCACGCGGTAAGTAACCTTGCACAAGAAGGAAATTCAGGTTCTTCTGTTATGTATGGCCTGCTAACAACACCGGCTTCATTTGATAATGGCAATGGCCAGCGCGGCAAATCAGCCGCTGAAGACTCGGAGACGTATTCTTTTTCAGATGGAACGCAGCGGAGTTTTAATGGCGGAGTAATGGATAACCCATACTGGTCGGTGAATAAGAATCCATTTAAGGGTACAGTAGACCGGATTATTCCCAATGTGTTTGTAGAGTATTCAATTCTTGATGAGCTCAAACTGAAGTACAGCCTGAGTGGTGATTTTTACAAGGATAAGATTGAATCAGGATTTGATATCCACTCAGCCGCAGCACCGTTAGGAAGATTTACCAACAGAACCGAGCAATTCAGGGCATTGAATTCGGAGTTGGTGCTAAGCGGAAGCAAAAGCATATTCAATAATGAAATTGTCATTAGTGCTATGGCAGGTCTGGTGAACAGTGGGTCGCAACGAAGTATCAATCGGACAGATGGTTTTCAGTTTACAGAAGCTGGGGATTTCACGGCTGATAATGTTATAAGCCTTCAGCAATACTCGGGTAGGTATAGTCAGCAAAATGCCAGGGCTATGGCGAAGCTTACAATGCGCTACCAGGAACTGCTTTCAATGGATGTTACTTCCGTGTGGGAGAATACCTCTACACTGGCTAACGGCAATGATCGGCTTCATTCGGGTGGCGTTGGTGCTGCCTTCAATTTCACCGAACTCCCATTCTATAATTCGTATGTGCTCACCAACGGAAAGATTTTTGGATCAGCCGGAAAAATTCAACGCGAGGCTCCGCTCTATACCGATCCTAACGTCTACTACGCGGCCACGCTGGATGCGACACAAGCAGAACTTTCGCCTGAACGGATGAGGGTATCCGGCAACAATGACCTCAACGCTGAAGAAGTGAAGTCGATAGAAGCTGGAACTACGCTGGGCTTTTGGCAGCAACGCATTGAACTTACTGCGGCCTGGTACACAGGGAAAACCAACAACATGTTTGTTCCGATCGTGTCGGGAAATAACGTCTCCATGGTGAATGCCGGTGTACTTGCAAACCGTGGCTTTGATGTAAACCTGGAGGCAACACCCGTGCAGGGCGATTTTACCTGGAACCTTGATGTTACATTCAGCAAGTATACGGCCGTAGTTGAAGCGTTGAAAGGTAGTATCGATCGAATTCCAATGGCTGGTTTTACTTCTGTGTCCAGCAACCTGATGGAAGGGCAACCCTATGGCGTATTGTACGGAACACGTTACCTCCGAAACGATGCCGGGCAGTTGGTTATTGGCAGTGATGGTTTTCCAATGGTGGATTCATCGATGGGGGTTATCGGTAATCCAAACCCCGACTGGACCATGGGTATTGTTAATGAAGTAAGCTTCCGCGGTTTTTCACTGAATTTCCTCATCGATATTAAACGCGGTGGCGATGTCTGGAACGGCACAAGGAATACCTTGAATTATTTTGGTACAGGTGCCGAGACTATTTCCAGAGAAACGAAGCAGTATGTATTTGTGGGCGTAAACGAACAAGGCGAAGCGAATACCATACCCGTTGATTTTCTGGATCCATCGCAACAGGTTTATGCAAACCGGTGGTCACGTTATGGCATAACCGGTGTGGCGGAGGATGGCATCGAGGACGGATCGTGGGTTCGGTTAAGACAATTGTCGGTTTCGTATCGGTTTGCGCATAGTATTGCCGATAAACTTGGACTGAAGAATCTGAGTACTATCGTGAGTGCCCGGAATCTTTTTCTGATAACACCGTACAGTGGTGTCGATCCGGAAACAAGTCTGACCGGAAACAACAATGGACGAGGAATGGATTACTTCAACTTGCCGAATACACGGAGTTACACCGTTACGGTAAAGCTGGGCTTGTAACGATATAGAGTAACCAGCCAGGCGCGGCAGCACGAAGTGCGTTGCCGCGCCTTTTTTATTTACCCTTCATCACCTTACGGCTTTGTACATACAATCGCTTTTTTTATTTTCGATACTTATATTTTTTAACCTGACTACCAAACCTTATCTAACCTGATGATCAATCCTACCCGCCTGGAACATTTCCGTAATCTTGTTTCGTTAAGCGCTGCCGATGGAAAAGTAGAAGAAGTAGAACGTGTGGCACTGGCCAAAATAGCCTTTCAATGGGACATCCCGCTCGATCGATTGAATGTAATGCTCGACAAAGCAAATGAGTACATTTACCTGATCCCTCAAAATAATGAAGAGCGCGAATTTCAGTTGGAGCAGATGATATCACTGGCCAAAGTTGATGGTGATTTTGCACCCGCTGAACTTGAACTGATCAACATGGTGGGCGGCAAACTGGGCTTTTCTCCGGATGAAATTAACCAGATCATCGCATCGCATAAAGACACCGTAGAAGAGTAACACGTTTGAATCGTCTGAATCATTTTCAATATCGCAGCCTAAATCACTTTACTATCATGACTATGTCGATCAGAAAATCCTTGAGTATCTGCTTGCTGTTACTATGTGTAGCGGTAAGTATTCAGGCACAAAATCTTGCAACGGTCAAGGCCGAAGAGGTGGGACTTTCCTCCGAAAGATTGCAAAAGCTGAGCGATGTCTTTCAGGGGTATGCTGACGATAAGAAGATGGCAGGAAGTGTTATGCTCATTATGCGTCATGGCAAGGTGGCGTACTTCAAATCATTTGGTCAGCGCGACATCGAAGTAAATTCACCCATGCAAAACGATGCTATCTTTCGCATAGCCTCTCAAACCAAAGCCCTGGTAAGCGTTGGTATTATGATGCTGCAGGAGGAAGGGAAACTATTGATCTCCGATCCGGTTAGTAAATACATTCCTGAATTCAAAGAGACTACCGTGGCGCAATCCCGCGAAGGAGGTGGCTACGATATTATAAAATCAAAACGTGCCATTACGATCCGCGACTTACTTACCCACACTGCGGGCATCGGTTACGGCTACGGTCTTGCGGCTGATAAGTGGAAAGAAGCGGGTATACAGGGTTGGTACTTTGCCGATCGCGATGAGCCGATCGCAGCCACCATCGCGCGCATGGCCTCCTTGCCGATGGATGCTCAACCAGGCGAGAAATATGTGTATGGATACAACACCGACATACTGGGCGTTGTGATTGAGAAAGCTTCGGGCAAGTCGTTGGATGAATTCATAACTTCAAAAATTCTGACACCGCTCGGAATGAAGGACACGCATTTCTATTTGCCGCAAGCAAAAGCGAACCGGTTAGCCGCGGTTTATTCTGCTAATGCTGACAAACCGTTGGAGCGTGCACCCGACCCTGGTACGATGGCTGGTCAGGGCGCTTACCTGAACGGACCACGGAAAAGTTTTTCGGGTGGTGCAGGCTTGCTTTCAACAGCAACGGATTATGCACGCTTTTTACAGATGATGCTGAATGGCGGATCGCTGAATGGCGTTCGAATCCTTTCTCGCAAATCCGTTGAGTTGATGACGGTAAGCCACACTGGTAAAATTGATTTCAGGGCCGGAGAAGGTTTTGGACTTGGCTTTTCGGTTTGTGAAGATTTAGGCAAGCGTGGAACGCCCGGATCGGTGGGTGAATTTGGATGGGGTGGTGCTTACGGATCAACGTATTGGGTAGATCCCAAAGAAGATATGGTAGTAGTATACTTCAAGCAGTTGATACCCACCAACGGTCTTGATGATCATGGTAAACTGAGAGCACTGATTTATCAGGCAATCGTTAGATAGATAAATTCCACTGTTACTTCTTCAGCGTGGCAAAATATCGCCTGGCTTCGGCCATTACTTTTGGTGCCAGCACAAATCCTGACAGCATGGTGGGGAAAGCCATTAATGCATAGGCGATATCAATGATGTTGATTACGTCTGTTAGCGAAAGTATGGCGCCCATTACAATGGTAACAAGGTAAAAATAATCATACCATCTGCCAGCCTTCACACCAAACAGAAAGGAGATGGCTTTGTTGCCGTAGTAGCTGTAGGAGAACAGGGAAGTAATAGCGAAGAAGAAAGCACAGATCAGCAACAGTATTTTTCCGGTGCTTCCCAATGAACGTTCAAAAGCAGAGACGGTGAGCGTAACACCGTTGGCTTCGGAGGTTTGCCACACCCCCGTTACAAGAATAGCCAGTGCCGTGAGGGTGCAAACAATGAGCGTATCAATGGCTGGGCTAAGCATCGACACCAGTCCTTCGCGAATCGGTTCAACTGTTTTGGAAGCTCCAAGCGCCATGGGTGCTGTGCCGATACCGGCTTCATTAGAGAAAGATGCCCTGCGCACACCAATCAAAATCAATCCTCCAACAAGCCCACCGAAATGCGGATCGCCATGATAGTGTGTTGCTGAAAAAGCATCGGTGATAATTAACCAAAGATAGTGGGGTACCTGGGTGATGTTCAGTACGATTATCGAAAGTACCGATCCAAAATAGAGTACGATCATGAGGGGCACCATTTTTCCGGCCCACGTGCCAATGCGCTGAATGCCTCCGACAATAACAATTCCGGAAATGATCATCAGTATGGTACCTATAACAAACTTGATTGTGTTGATTTCCCAACTTCCAATATGAAATGAGGCTGTCTTTACGGCATCCGAAGAAATACCAATGTCGATAATGATTTGTGTGAGTTGGTTCGCCTGGAAAATAGGCAGGCAGCCAATCATGCAACAAAGGCAAAACAAAACGGCCAAGGGTTGCCAACCTTTTCCCATTGCCTCGCGGATTACATACATGGGGCCACCCTGAATAGCTCCGGTTGAATCTTTTCCCCTGTACAAAACAGAAAGCGTAGTAGTAAAAAAATTGGTAGACATACCTACAAAAGCGGTCACCCACATCCAGAATAATGCTCCGGGGCCTCCAAGTGCAATCGCGAGTGCAACCCCGCCAATGTTGCCCATACCTACAGTGGAAGCAAGCGCGGTAGAGAGTGCTTCATACGCGCTGATTTGTCCGGGGTCGTTGGGGTTATCGTACTTGCCACGCAAAACATCAATGGCATGGCCCAGGTATTTGTAGTGCACAAAGCGCGAATAAAGAAAGAAGAACAGCCCTCCGAAAATCAACAGGAACAAAACGGGGGTCCACACTCCGGTAGCCACGGCACTAATAAAGTCACTCATCACAGTTGGTTTAGTCTCGCGTGAAAATAGGAAAAGTTAGTTGCTATACCGCATTGATGTGGGTCGGTCTTCGATACTATCGATTTAGAATGTAAATTGGAATCGTGAATAAACGTTACGAAATGTCTTTACATGAAGGCATCAGCCAGGAAATGATGGAATTGATTTTTGAGATTTCATCAGAAGCTGTTTGGGTACGCAACCTGGATACAGGCGAAGATTTATGGTTCTCCTCACCAGAATGCAAACATCGATACGGCATACCACCCGGTAATGCCACCACCGATTTCTGGATTACCAATATCCATCCAGAAGATAGGGCAATTGCCATGCAAGGATTTCAAGGTGCATTTGACAATCCTGACGTAAAGGTATTCGAGCACGAGTATCGTTTTCTGGGAGCAGCACGAGTGCTCTACTACATTCGTGATCGTATGAAATTTACCCGTGATGCTTCCGGCAAGGTAATTCGGGTAATGGGCGTGTGGCAGGATGTTTCGCGGGAACGCCAGCGTCAACAAGCGCTGGAGGCGACAGTCAAGATCATTGATGCTGAACGCAACCGGTTTAAACTAATCTCCGAAATTTCAAACGCGGCCATGTGGGAAGCAGATTTTGCCACCGGAAAAATTTCGTGGTTTGGAAGTAGTAAAGCCCTTAGCGAGTTTGGCCTGGATACTGTGTTTTATTCGCTTTATGATCGCGAGCAATCCATCCATGAAGAAGATCGCCCCAATGCCATACGCGCGTTTTCTGATGCGATTTCTTCCGGTGCAGATAAATACTTCGATACATACCGCGTTCGAAAGGTCGATGGTACGTATGCTTCGCTGATTGATTCGGCTACCATTCTTCGCGACTCAACGGGTAAACCAACGAAGGCGCTTGGAAGCTGGCTTGATATTACACGCGAGCGCGATCGTGAAGAAGTGCTGGAACGCGCGTTAATATATCAACGTAACCTGAATCACAAGCTGGAGCTTCGCGAAGAAGAATTGCGTCAGCTTAATGCGCAGCTTTCAGAAAATATAAAAGCACTTTCTGAACGCGAATTTATTCTCAATCAATCGCAAAGCCTCGCTAAAATTGGTAGCTGGGAATTTGATCTTGAGACAAAGAAGACCTTCTGGTCGGACGAGATGTATAACATTTATGGCGTTAATGAAGCTTTTCCGATCAGCGATATTGATGAAACAGCTAAGCTGTATGAACCACGGAGCGCCTACCTGGTTCGTGAAGTGTTTAAGGATATCATGAATAGAAGAAATCTGGCGTTCGATATAACTACGCAGGTAATCACGCCACTGGGTTATAAAAAATGGCTGCGAACTACAGCATACCCTGTTCAGAATGATGATGCACCAAAGCGCGTGGTGGGTATTACGTACGACATTACATTCTTCAAAGAGGCCGAAGAACGATTAAAGACAAGTGAGGAAAAATTTGCGAAAGCTTTTCGTAACAGTCCGGATCTTATGGTCATTACCCGTGAGGACGACTTGTTGATTATTGATGTTAACGACAAAGTGTATTCGGTATTGGGTTACACCCGCGATGAAGTCGTTGGCAAAAACTCCACTGACTTTTCATTTTTTGTGGATCAACAGGATCGAGTTAAATTTTTTAGCCAGTATACGGCACAAGGACAAGCCGTGATCGAGTGCCCCTGGTGGAGTAAAGCAGGTAAGCAAGTGCAGTTGCTGATTGCCAGTTCGCGCGTTGAACTGGATGGAAGAAAATATTTTATTTCGGTTATTCGCGACATTTCAGACAGAAAGGCGGCCGAGGAGAAATTCATTAAAGCATTCGAATTAAGCCCTGATCTTATTCTGATTCTTCGCGAAGGTGATTTAAGCCTGGTGGAGGTTAATGATAAACTCGAAAGTCTTTCGGGCTACACACGAGAAGAGGTTATGGGTAAATCGTCTGTCGATTTTAATTTATGGGCGAATCCAGCCGATAGGAATTTTTACTTTGAAGAACTGAGGCGAAGTGGCTATGTTTCTATGGAAGCGGTTATTCTTCGCAAAGATAAAACCACACTCTACGGCAATATTTCAGCCAAGCATATTGTGCTGTCCAACGAAAAGCACATTCTTGTGGTTGTACGGGATATAACCGAAAGTAAGTTAGCTGCTGAAAAACTTCAACAGAACGAAACCAACCTGAATGCCATCATCAACAATTCAGACATGAGCATTTGGTCGGTTGATACCGATTTTAGGCTCATCGCACTGAATAATAATTTCCGCGACTACATGTTTCAGTGGTACGGTGTGGCGTTTGAGGTTGGGAAAAATATTTTTGAAGTAGCGCAGGGCAAGGTGCCTGAGCGGATGATCGACTATTGGCGCCAGCTTTTTCAACGCGCTTTTACCGGTGAGTTAATCTTAACAGAAGATCATCTGAATGAAGATTACCTGCAATACTCGGTTAATCCGATTATTGAGAATCGAAAGGTAGTAGGAGCAGCCATCTACTCCCGGAACATTACCGAGCGCGTTCAACGCGAGCGTGAGTTGGCAGAGGCGAACAAGAAAATTGGCGAGCTGCGGTTAATGGCTCTTCGTTCAGTCATGAATCCGCACTTTATCTTCAATGCGCTCAACTCCATTCAATACTTTATTGCCAAGAACGACAGGCAGAACGCGATTAGCTACTTGTCTACATTCTCTAAATTAATTCGCGGTATACTTACCAATTCGGTTAATGATAAAATCAGCCTTGCCGATGAGCTTGATTTATTGAAGCACTACATCAACCTTGAAAAAGTAAGATTTGAAAACAAATTTGATGTTCAAATTGATGTGGACCCCGAGCTTGATGTGGAGAATATCGAAGTGCCCTCTTTGCTCATTCAACCCTACGTAGAGAATGCCATTCTGCATGGGCTAAATACTAAAGCAGATAAAGGTCACCTTCGCTTGGCCGTTCGCTATGATGGCGACCGGGTATTGGTTGAGGTGGAAGATGACGGAATTGGCCGGGAGGCAGCCCGTAAATTACGGGAGCAGAATTTTCCTAAACACCGGTCTATCGGTACGGTGCTTACAGAGGAACGTCTTAACCTGATTAACGAACGCGAAAATGTTTCGCTCGAAATCGAAGATCGGGTAGACAGCGAAGGTAAACCGGCTGGAACCCGAATTAAAATATGGATGCGTTTTTAGTATCCGTTAAAATCAATCCTTAACTTGTTGCTTAAGTCTGAACCCAAACCAGGTGTATGATTAGCTGTATTATTGTTGACGATGAAGTCAAGAGTCGCGAAAGTCTGAAGATACTGTTAGAAGATTTTTGTCAGGATGTAGAAGTAAAGGCACTATGCGAAAACGTAGCGCAGGCACAAGAAGCTATTAAAGTGCATCATCCTGATGTGGTGTTTCTTGATATTCAGTTGCAACGGGAGACTGGCTTTGACCTGCTTACCAAACTTAAAGAAGTAAACTTCGAAGTGATTTTTACAACCGCCTACTCCGAGTATGCCATCAAGGCCTTCCGGTTTTCGGCCATTGACTACCTGCTGAAGCCTATCGACATTGAAGAACTGAAAGCGGCCCTGGCTAAAGTAGAGAAGCGGAAAAGCGATACAATCACTGCGCGTATTGAGCAACTCATGCAAAATCTGAAATCGGGCTCAAGTGATAATTATAAGCTAGCCTTGCCAACAGCCGATGGCCTCGTCTTTGTAAAGGTGCACGAGATACTCTATTGTGAGGCCTCCAGTAATTATACAGAAATCACCATGACCGATTCCAAAAAATATATAGTAAGTCGGACATTAAAGGACTACGAAGAGCTGCTGGTCGATCAGAATTTCTATCGTATTCATCACTCGTATGTTATCAACCTTAATGCTATTAAAAAGTATGTTCGGGGCGATGGTGGCTACGTAATAATGAACAACGACAAATCGCTGGACGTTTCCAAACGCAAGAAGGATGGATTCCTGGCGCGTATAGGCGCTAAGGCGCAAGGACTTGGGTAAGGAAGCCTGCAAACGATAGTGTTTTAGCACACACGAAATCACTCAGCCAGTTACGCGACAATTCCGGCCACTTACTCACACATCGTTTACGGTTATCAATTCTATTGCTACCATTGTGGTGTCATTTTTTTTGTCATCAACCACTATGAAAGCAAAAATTCCATACACACTTATTAAGCGGTCAGCCCTTGACAACCTCCGTCAGGATGTTGGAGTATTCAAGGAAAATGTTACCAAGGCTTCAGCCTTTGTAAAGGAAATCGCTTCAGGTAACCTCGAGGTACAGTATCAGGACGAATCGGTAGCGAACAGCGAATTAGCGCAATCGCTGGTTACGATGCGCGACCAGATGAAGAAATTTGCCCAGGAAGAGAAACAACGGAATTGGGTTACGGAGGGCCTTGCGCAATTTGTGGATATTCTGCGTTCGAAGGACGATAACATCGCGGCACTTTCGGAAGTAATCATATCGCACCTGGTTAAATACATGAAAGCCAATCAGGGTGCGCTTTATATTGTAAACGATGACGATCAGACCGATCGTTATCTTGAAATGGTGGCTTGCTACGCCTACAACCGCAAGAAGCATTTGCATCAACGCATTGATTTCGGACAAGGTATTACCGGCCAGGTAGTATTGGAGAAAAGTACTACCTATCTGACGGACATTCCCAAAGATTTTATCCGGATTACCTCCGGATTAGGTGAGGCACTGCCCGGAAACCTGTTGGTTGTTCCGCTTAAAATAGAAGACGTTGTTTACGGGGTGGTTGAAATTGCCACGTTTCAGAAAATAGAGAAGTATAAAATTGAGTTCGTTGAGAAACTGGGTGAAAGTATTGCTTCGGCAATCAGCTCGGTTAAAATAAACGAGCGCACACGCAGGTTGCTTCAGGAGACCCAGGAGCAGACCGAACAGATGCGTTCGCAGGAAGAAGAAATGCGCCAGAACATGGAGGAGCTTTCGGCCACACAGGAAGAAATGCACAGGGCCCAGAAGCAAACAGATCAGGCGCTCAAGCAGGTACGCGAAAAGGAAGTTTATCTCAACAACATGCTCAACGCCACCACCGATGCCATCCTTACGGTAGATAAAGACCTTCATATTGTTTTAGCCAACGATGTAATGAAGAAAACATTTCAGGCTCAGGGCGTTATGGTAGAGGTGGGTTTTCACGTAACCAAGCTGGCCAAACCAGGACAGGAAGAAGATTTTATCAAGCCCTATCAGCGGGCATTTCAGGGTGAAACGGTTGTTGTTGAACGCAGTTACTTTGAACACGATTACCTCATTACCTATAATCCGTTGCGCGACAGCGATGGAAAAATTATCGGTGCCAGTCTCTTCACTAAAGACGTAAGCGAGCAAAAAAAACTGCAACGACAAACAGAATCCCTGCTTACAGAATCCCAACAGCAGGCAGAAGAGTTAAAGGCACAGGAAGAGGAGCTTCGCCAAAACATGGAAGAACTTTCGGCCACACAGGAGGAAGTCACACGTCAGATGGTGGAACTAGCCCGTGTTAAAGACGAACTGGAAGTGCGCGAATCTGTATTTGGTTATACTACAATACTATCGGAGGCAGACATATTTGGTGCAATTACCTACGTTAACGATAAGCTTTGCGAGGTTTCGGGCTACATGCGCGAAGAACTTATTGGAAAGCCTCACAATATTTTTCGTCATCCGGATATGCCAAAGGAATTGTTTAAGCTCTTCTGGGATACGATCAAGGCCGGTAAGGTTTTTCATGGGATTGTGAAGAACCGGGCAAAAGACGGCAGTCCGTATTGGGTTGATGCCACCATTGTGCCCGTTAAGGATGACTCCGGTAAGATCATAAAGTATGTTGGCGCCCGCTACCATATCGAAGATGAATACCTGGCGGTGACAATGTATAACAAGCAAGCAAACCAACTGGGTTGGCCTTTGCTAAGCAATGCAGCAGTTGAATTAGTATAGGTGTAGAAGAGCAAGCAAAGCAAGTGTGAAGTATGACGGACTTAGATGGTGTAACCAGGCAATTAATTTCTCAGCAATCAATTCGCGAAAAGCTTCCGGCTATTTTTCAGGATGCTATCATTGTTGATCTTCGGTTTAATATTCTGGTAGTCAGCAAGAATGTGTTGGAGTTTCTTGAGTTTACAAACGATGAACTCAAGGATAAATCATTAAACTACCTCACGGGTGGAGTAGATGTTGTTGCACAGCTCAATGTGTGGATGGCAGAGGGCTATTGTAACGAGCGTACCATTGAATTTCAATCGAAGGGTGGTCAGGTTATTCAGATCGGCATTTCCGGTTTTTACCTCGGGTTAATCACCGATATCAATGGTCGGATTATTCTAAAAATCAGAAACCTCAGCGAGATAGCTGTAATCAATAAAGAACTTCAAAAGAAGAAGACTGAACTGGATTCTTTTATCTACCGCGTTTCGCACGATTTGCGCGGCCCGCTGGCTACTGTATTGGGCCTGGTTAATTTGCTAAAGATACGCAACGATGATTCGGAGGTAGACCGGATTGTACAAATGATTGATGTTCACACCGTGAAATTGGATGAACTTTTATTCCAGCTCGTTTATATGGCGCGTGTGGATGAAGATAATCAAGCACCTACCTACCGGGTAGTTTTTACGGAATTAGAAACCCACCTTCGGAAAATCATTGAGCAAAATGCGTTTGTTGATTTTCTGGACTTTCAATTCACAGCACAACAGGGCTCAGTGGGCGAGATGCATGAGCATCATCTGCGGGCCATGTTATCAAACCTACTCCTTTACCTGTTATCGTTGCCCAAAAAGAGGCTTGATCATCAGGTATCAATCATGATCAATCCATCCGACAGTCTTTCGATAACAATTGATGCGGTTGGCTTTGTAGTAAGTGAAAAGTTACGGGAGGCATTTTTTCGGGAGGCATCCATCTATACCGATCTGCTTAATTATCCGCGATTGGTTAACTACTATGCGGCTCAGAAGATTGGCTGGGCGTTGAATGCACGGCTTAATATCCGTTTCTTGTCAGAAGAGCGTCAGGTTATTCAGATCGATATACCGTTTGGTCAGCTCGAATAATCACGAATGTGCCCCAAGCAGCCACTTACTCAAAAAAGCCTGCCACTTACGCATTCGAGGTTCGTGCATTACAAGGTTCACTATACTTTTGTCTCAGCATACTACAAACAAATTCTCCTGTTTATCATAGGTTTTGGGTTTAGGGTTACAGGAAATTAAAAAGTCCCGGAGGCAGACGGCCACGGGGCTTTTTTCATTTATAGGCGTGGCAATCATTACTTGATGATTTTGGCGCTTATCTAAAATCACCGCTCACCAATCGTTAATCAGGTTTCCTAAACCACCCACTTACTCAAAAGACTTCTCCACTTAATCATTCGGGATTTCAAACGTTGCTGGTTGCGGCCAATTTTGATTCATAAACAAAACGAAACCCCTTTATGAAAAAGCTACTTCTCCTTTTCTTCCTTACCCTTACCCTGGTTGCAGCATTTGCCCAGACGGAAGAAAAACCAGAAATCGTTACAGACCGTCCCGACCAGACCGAGGCTCCTGTGCTGGTGCCAAAGGGAGGACTACAGATTGAAACCGGTTTTATTTTTGAAAGAGATCGCGAAGAGGATGTTGATCAAAAGAACTTTACCTACAACACTACCCTTATCAAGTACGGTGTAAACGATTATTTTGAGTTGCGCCTTATCTCTGAATTTCTGGGTGAAGAAGCGAAAGTTGCTGAAGATCCGGTATCGAAAGTAAATGGATTCAGCCCGCTTGCACTGGGTGTTAAGATCAAATTGAACGATGAGAAAGGACTTTGGCCACAGGCTGCATTCATTGGCCACATCAATCTTCGCTCGGGTTCAGAGGAATTTGTTCCGGATTATACAGCCGCTGATTTTCGGTTCACCTTTGCCCATACCTTAAGCGAGAAATTTGCCCTGAGCTACAATCTTGGTGCAGAGTGGGATGGCGAAAGCCCCGAAGCTGCTTTCCTGTACACCCTGTCACTCGGCTATATTATCACGCCTAAACTTGGGGTGTTCATTGAAGGCTACAGCTTTTTTCCTGAGGATGGAGCAGCAGATAACCGCGTAGATGCCGGTATTACCTACAAGTTTTCTCCAGTTATCCAGTGGGACATCTCCGGAGGTGTTGGCCTTAGCCGCAAGTCGCCTGATTCATTCCTGAGCACCGGTATTTCATTCAGACTCTTTAAGTAAACCACTTACTAACGGGTGCAGACCAGTTGCTCATTGCCGCTGTTCCGCCCCAATAGCTACTAGTATCTTCAACCTATAATTCATTCCCCCGATGAAAAAGACAATTTTAGTAGTAGATGATTTTGCCAGCATTCGTGATTTCGTATGCGAAACACTGCAACGCAAAGGATATGAAACGCTCGGTGCTTCTAACGGCAACGAAGCATTCAAAGTATTAACTGAAAAAAACGAAAGCATTAACCTGGTGCTTACAGACTATAACATGCCTGATTGCACCGGTTTTGAATTGCTCAAGAAGATCAAAGAAAACCCTGCGGTATCAAAAGTACCAGTGGTTTTTCTGACAACAGAATCTAATCCTGACAAGATGCGCAGCGCCAAAGAAGCCGGCCTGTCTGCCTGGATTAAGAAACCGTATCGTTCAGAGACCTTCTTCGCGCAAATCGAAAATGCTATCAGCAATGGATAGCAATCAAAAGCGCTTCGTTGAAGACGCACTCGATTTGTTGAACGAGCTTGACGAAGGCCTCCTGCAACTGGAGGCTAACCCGCAAGCCAGCGCACCACTCGAGCAGGTCTTCCGCACCATGCACACCATTAAAGGAGGAGCCAACATGTTTGGTTTCGAAAATATTGGTGAGTTGGCGCATCAACTGGAAACCCTCTATGATCTCGTTCGCCAGGGCAACATGCAGGTGAGCGATGGATTGATCAGCATAACATTACATGCTTTCGACAAAGTGCGCGACTTGCTGCAGGAAAAAGATGCCAGCAAAATTGCCAACGCTGAAAGCTTAAAAGACCATCTCAAAATTGCTGTTCAGTTTTTAAAGTCGGTTGAAACAGAGTCGGTCAGTTCGGCTTCGAATGGTTCAAACAGTGCCATCACCAAAGACGAACTGGCGACTTTTTTCATCCGTGTTTCACCTACCATTAGCATGACACCCGATGGAAATCATCCGCTGGTGTTTATCATCCAGGATCTGGAAGCACTGGGCACCGCTAAAACCCTTTGCTATAAACGCGAAGATGCCACGGTTATCCATTGGGATATTTTTCTTTCCACTACCACGGCACAGCCCGAAATTGAAAGCTACTTTTTGTTTGTTGAAAATGAATGTAAGGTAGAATACAACAAACTACTGGCGTGCGATCTTTTTGGTGCTGACGAATTCAAGCAATTTATTGATCAGTTTGAAACAACTCCGGTTTCTACAGAGGCATTACAGGCAATCGTGAAGAAACTGGCGGCTACCGTTGAAAATAAAACAGCGCACGAAGAAGAAGCGGAAAGCTCAGCAACGGGTAAGAAGAAATTCAATGACACGTATATTAAAGTAAGCAAGCGCAAAATTGATGACTTGTTGAACTGGATCAGCGAACTGATCATCCTTCAGGCGCAGCTCGTAAATGCTACGTCACATATTAACTCAGTGGAGATCACCGAGGTTACCGAGCAGTTGGAAATGATCACCAGCCGCTTGCGCGATACGTCTTTGGAAATTGGCCTGGTGCCGATCGAAACACTGGTTACGAAATTCAAGCGCCTGGTTCGCGATTTATCCAAGACGTTAAACAAGAAGGTAAACTTTCTTTCAGAGGGTGCCGAAACCGAAATGGACAAGGATGTAATCGAATTGATGGCCGAGCCGATGATTCATATCATCCGGAATTGCATCGACCATGGAATTGAAAGTCCGGCCGATCGCAAAACGTTGGGTAAGTCTGAACACGGAACTGTAAAGCTGAAAGCCTTTAATTCCAGTTCGTATGTTAATATCATTATCAGCGATGATGGCAAAGGTATTAATCGCGAAAGTGTTTTAAAGAAAGCAATCGAAAGAGGATTGGTGGCCGCGGATGCGGTGCTGACAGAAGAAGAAACATTAAATCTGATTTTTCATCCTGGCTTGTCTACCGCGTCTGCGGTTTCTGATGTGTCGGGCAGAGGTGTTGGAATGGATGTGGTGAAACAGAAAATTAATGATCTGCGTGGTTATGTTTCGATTAAGAGCATGCCTGGTAAAGGAACTTCTATTCATATCAAATTACCGTTGTCGCGCTCCATCATTGAAGGATTGCTGGTGAAAGTGGAAGAGACACGTTACGTGGTTCCGCTAAATGTAATTGATCGTATTGATCGCATCGCCTACGACACACTGATCCGCGATAATCATGTAAACAAAACGGTAGTGGTTAACGAAGAGACCCTGCCAGTATTTTCGCTTCGTAAGAAGTTTCATAACGAAACAGCAGCACCCAAGACTACCGATATAATTTCTGTTACAGTTAACGGAATCAAAAAAGGCATTGCGGTAGATCGAATTGAAGGAAAGATGCAAACTGTAATGAAACCGCTGGGTGATGTTTATCAACACCAGGATTTTATTGCCGGCAGCACTATTCTGGGCGATGGAAGTCTGGCCCTGGTGCTGGACCCTGCCCGGTTATTTCAATTATCTGAAAATTAAATCACCCCTATAAAAAATGAAAACGGATTCGAATGCATACCTGACGTTTGCCCTGGGCGATGAAAAGTTCGCCATCCCGGTAGACCACGTTCAGGAAGTTGTAGAGTTTGGTCAGGTCACGAAAGTTCCCAACGCACCACTTTACATGTTGGGCATTATCAACCTTCGTGGTCGTGTGTTGCCTTTATTGGACACCAAACTAAAGCTTGGGCTCTCATCCACCGATCGTACGAAGAAGAGCCGAATCATGGTATTGGATATTCATACTGAAGATGATAAGAATATTCAGATAGGTGCTACGGTAGATGTTGCCCGTGAGGTTGTGGAAATCAGCGCCAACGAAATTCAGGAGGCCCCTGAATTTGAAAGCCTGAAGACAGCCGCACCCATTACGGGTATTGTAAACCGTCAGGGTGACATCACACTGATTATGGATATCACACGGGTGTTTTCCGTGACCGAAGTACTTGAACTAAACAGATCATTAAACTAATAAATCCCCTTTCAAAATGTTATCGAACATGACTATTAAAAACAAGCTGATCATGGCCTTCTCGGTGCTGATCGTGCTGATGGTAGTAATCTTTGCGATTGCTTTCCTGCGTTTCCGCGAAATGAACGAACGTATCAATGAAATTACCGATGTCACTTCGCACAAAGTATTGCTGATCGGACAGATCAAGCATGACATCACGGCTATCTCACGCGATCAGAAAAATATGATTGCCACGGTAGATGATGAGAAAATGGTGGAGATAGGTCGCATCATTGGAAAAGAGATCAAGGCGATTAATGAAAACGTGGCGAAGTTGGAAAGCCTTAGTGAAGGTGAAACATTAGTGTTGGTAAAATCCCTGAAGGATATCCTGGAAGACTATTTCATTGTGCAAGAGAATGTGGCGCGTATTGCTACTCAAAATACGGAGATCAAGGCGGAAGAAATTGCCGACAACGAATCGCGCACGGCCTTTCAACGGGCGATGAATACACTCAATGAAATTGGTGGATTACAAAACCCTAAAGAGGTAGTAAAAGCGCTTCTTGAGTTAAAGCAGGCTGTATCCGAAATCAATTCGATTGAACGGGATATGATCATTGCCAAAACCGATGATGACCTCGACAAGCACGTAGGCCAGGTGGTGGATGCTGAACGAATTGTGGAAGACAAGGTGGCCTTTTTGCAACAGCGCCTTACGGGTGAATCGAAATCACTCTTTGATCGCTACCAAACGCAGTACGCCAGCTACTATACGTTCCACATGCAGGTTCGCGAATTGGCTAAAACCAATTCGGGTGGTAAGGCAGAAGAGATTTCAGTAACACAAGGTGAGGCTATTGATGATCAGGCTGACGAAGTAATTGGAAAAATCTACGATATCATTAATGCCCAGTTAGAGAAGGATCAGGTAGATACTGATGCGATGTATTCAAGTGTGGTGCGCACCATGATTATTGTAATCTTGCTCGCTATTATTCTGGGAACGCTCGTGGCTACCTGGTTACTGAAAGATGTTATGTCATCATTGGGGCTGGCAACGGGCGCAATCAAGAAAATTGCAGCAGGTGATTTTTCGGCCGATGTAAAATCTGAGAAGCGTGACGAGATTGGTACGATGCTTCTTGAATTGCAATTCATGATTGAAAAACTGAGAAGCAGTGTGGATGTAGCCAAGCTGGTTTCAAAAGGTGACTTAACAATGGACTTTTCTTCGATGAAAAATAAAGGCGGTGATCTTGATCAGGCCCTGGAAGACATGGTAGTAAACCTGCGTGATATTGCGTCAAGCATTTACAACGGTGCAGAAAATGTATCGGCAGCATCCCAGCAAGTAGCATCCGCTTCTCAGCAGATGTCGCAAGGTGCACAAGAGCAAGCAAGCGCATCGGAAGAGGTTTCTTCATCCATGGAGCAGATGGTAGCGAATATTCAACAGAACACCGACAACTCGCGCGAAACTGAAAAGATCGCTAACAAAGCAGCAAAAGATATACAAGTAAGCAGCAACTCTGTTTCTGAAACAGTGGAAGCGATTACCACCATTGCCGAGCGCATTGCCATCATTGAGGAAATTGCTTCGAAGACAGATCTTCTGGCCTTGAATGCAGCGGTTGAAGCGGCCCGTGCCGGTGAACATGGAAAAGGCTTTGCTGTTGTGGCCGCTGAAGTACGCAAACTGGCCGAGAGAAGTCAGAAAGCTGCGGCTGAGATTACTGAAATTTCTGCGAAGACCGTGAAGTCGGCTGAAGAATCGAAGCAACTTTTGGTTAGCACCCTTCCGGATATCAACAAGACAGCGGAGTTGGTACAAGAGATCGCTGCCGCCAGTGTTGAACAAAACACCGGTGCTGATCAGGTAAATGGTGCGATTCAACAATTGTCGCAAGTAACACAAGGTAATGCCGCAGCTGCCGAACAGATGTCATCGAATGCTGAGGAGCTGAATAGCCAGGCGGAAGAATTGAAAGCTGCGGTGAGCTACTTCAAGCTTGATAATCGTACTACGGTGGTTCGTTCAAAGCCAGCAAAGGCTTCGGTAGCCCGTAACCCGGTTAAGACTAGCTACAAGGAGGCAGCGGCATCATCCAATGGAAATGGTCATGCCAAAGGCTTTGACCTGAAGCTTGAAGACAATCATTCGGATAGTGATTTTACAGATTTCTAAACATTTAAGATAGGGGGTAAGTGTCTCGCAGGCCGCGAAGTTGGAAGAGGGGTGAACCTGCGGACACTTTCATTTAAACTCAAAAAAAGATATATGCGTAACGCAATTTTTATTGGCTTATTCATCGCGGCAGTACAATCCGCTGCACAACCCCCGGTTAGAATTTCGGCTGATGATTTCCTTCAATCAGTTTCCACTCATCCTGACTTGCGAAGGCGATTGGCCGAAGTAAACAGCCTGACAGCGCGCAGCCTGGCAAAGAAAGATGACAAGCTTTCAGCGGAAGCCAGTAGCCAACAAGCTCTGTTTCAAAAATATGCTTACGCAGGCAAGGCAAGTGCACTACTTTCCTTTCAACGGGCCTGGATGCGTGAACAGCAGGTGGCTGGGCAGAAGCACTTTCAGGAAGACGTTCTTGCTGTAAAAGCAAACGGCAACGATGTATTACTGAAGCAAGAAGTATTGACACGCAGCAGTCAGCTGTATGTGTTCGAATTGGAAAGCGAGCGTAAACAACATGCGCGGGAAATCAATGAATGGGTACGCCACGAGTATGGCGATCAACCGATACTTCCGGATGGGTGGGCATGGTCATTTGAAGAAGTTTCAGGTACAACTTCCGATACAGAAGATCTGGTGACTGAAATTCGAAACTTGTCAGAAGTGTTTATTCAAATCAATGGAATAATTGCGCTTCAGGAAAAGTTGATTGCAAAAATTGATCGGAAAGAATCGCTTACGGTGTTGCATGAATTGGCAGAGTTGAATGCGTACAAGAAAAAGCGCTGGGACACTTTTGAGCAGATGGCTGTAAAGAAGGCTGAGCTGTATACAATCGTGGGCGATCAGAAAGCAGCGACAGTTTCGCACACAAGCGGATCAAACTAAATAGACCAATCTTAAAAGACAGCCGCAATGGAAAACCCCCTTTTCGTTCGGATGGATGACGAAAGCTTTGCTCGTATCAGTACGTTTGTTACACGCGAGTATGGCATTAAGCTTCCTGAGAGTAAACGATCGATGTTGGAGAGCCGCCTGAATAAAAAGGTGAAGACGCTCGGCCTGGGTAGCTACAAACAATTTCTGGATTTTATTTTCAGCGAGGAAGGCAAGGAAGACTTGTTTCACGTTGTCGATCTGATCACCACGAACAAAACGGATTTTTTTCGCGAAGCGGCACATTTTCGTTTTTTAACCGGTCAGTTCCTTCCGCATTATCAAAGTACCTACAACAGAAATAATCTTAAAATCTGGTCAGCCGGATGTTCTACCGGTGAAGAGCCCTACACCATTATTATGGCGATGGAAGAATACAAAAAGCTACACCCGGAGCTTGCGTATTCCTTGTTGGCCAGTGATGTTTCTATTCGCGTAATACAAACTGCATTTCAAGGCATATACGACATCGAAAAGATTGATCCGGTACCCATTGAAATGAAGCGATCATACTTTTTGCGAAGCAAGACAAATCCCAAACTCGTGCGCGTTAAACCGCAGTTCCGGAAAAAGCTTCAGTTCAAGCGCATTAATTTTATGGACGATCAGTTTGGTCTCGTAAAGCACGATTTTGATGTGATCTTCTGTAGAAATGTGCTGATCTATTTCGATAAAGCCACGCAGGAAAAAGTAATCCGCAAGTTTTGCCAGCACCTTAAGCCTGGCGGCTTATTGTTCTTAGGGCATAGCGAATCCATTATTGGTATGGATGTTCCGCTAAAACAAATCAATCCCACCGTGTATTGTTTTGAAGGATGAGTTCCTTTTATAAACATATTGTTTTTCCTGGGCAGTTTGTCATTACTTCCGTACCTTCTCTTATTACTACCGTGCTGGGGTCGTGTGTGTCGGTATGTTTGTGGGATAAGAAGGCAGGAATTGGCGGGATGAATCATTACTTGCTGCCGGGAAGTGAAGTAGACGAGCGGGGCAATGCCAACCGGGGTCATAGTTCTATCCGGCTGTTGGTGCGCTCCATGGTGAATCGCCAGGTTCAGTTGGAAAACATCGAAGCTAAAATCTTTGGAGGGTGCAATTCTTTGTATAAGGACAATGATTGTTTTCGGGTGGGTGAACAGAATATTTTAATGGCAATGGAGGTGCTGCGTGAATATGATATTCGGATCGTTGCTCAACATACAGGAGGAAACCACGGTAGAAAAATAGTGTTTAACACAGCAACGGGCAAAGTACGTATGCGGCTGCTTTCAAAAATCACAGGAACCGAACTAAATGAAGAAATCCATAAAGGTTTTGGTTATTGATGACTCTGCGCTGGTGCGGCAGACCTTGACGGAGATCATTAATTCAGATTCTCAACTGGAAGTTGTGGGTACTGCGGCCGACCCATTTTTTGCGGCTCAGAAGATCAAGAGTTTTATTCCCGATGTTATTACCCTTGATGTGGAAATGCCGCGCATGGATGGTCTTACGTTTTTAAAAACGTTGATGGCACAGTACCCCATACCCGTGGTGATCATATCCAGTTTAACGCAGCAGGGTAGTAGCTTGGCACTGCGCGCATTAGATCAGGGCGCTGTTGAGATTGTAGCAAAATCTGAAATCCGAAATACAAAAGAGCACTTAGAAGATTCACGCATTCGTATTACAGACGCCATTAAGGCGGCTTACATGGTGCCGGTTAAACGCATAGGCTTAAATAAAACACAACCGGAGTATACTCCCGTGGTGAAGGCTGGTAGAACCGGAACGGATGAGGCTATTTATAAAACCACCGATAAGGTAATTGCTATTGGTGCTTCAACGGGCGGAACAGAAGCACTGCGGTATTTTCTTCGAAATACACCTGCTAATTGTCCGGGGATACTCATTACGCAACACATGCCGGCAGGCTTTACCAAGTCATTTGCAGACCAGTTGAATACCATCTGCGAAGTAACGGTTAAGGAAGCCCAGGATGGTGAGCGTGTAATGCGCGGTCATGCGTATATAGCACCCGGTGGATTTCACATGGAATTATACCGAAGTGGCGCCAAGTACTTTATCCGCATTCGCGATGGTGCATTGGTCAATCGGCATAAGCCCTCGGTGGATGTGTTGTTCAATTCAGTAGCCAATCACGCGGGGCAAAACGCGCTGGGTATTATCATGACGGGTATGGGGCGCGATGGCGCGGAAGGATTGCTGCGCATGAAAGAGGCAGGTTCGCGCACGATTGCCCAGGACGAAAAATCAAGCGTAGTATTCGGTATGCCGAAAGAAGCCATTAAACTTGGTGCAGCCGATCAGGTACTATCGCTGAAAGAAATGCCACAACGAATGCTTGCGTTCTTCTAAAAGATAGCGCGGAAAAGCATAAACAGTGTGCCCGACATAATCATAACCACTGGCAAGGTTAGCAACCACGCCATCAGAATATTCCGCACGGTATCCGACTGAAGGTTCTTCACACCTTTTGAGGCTACCATCGAACCCGCAATACCCGATGACAGTACGTGTGTTGTACTAACCGGAAGGGCGAAGTAGGTAGAGATACCAATGGTTGATGCTGCCACTAATTCGGCACTGGCACCTTGCGCGTAGGTAAGATGTTCTTTTCCGATTTTCTCACCGATGGTTTTTACAATACGCTTCCAGCCAATCATTGTTCCGAACCCAAGCGAAATAGCAATCATCAGAATAACCCATTTAGGTGAGTAGTCTGTAATTTTCTTAACTGCTTTAAACTGTATTTTTAAAACACTTTTGTCGGCTTCACTTAAGCGGGCCTCAGGTTTTTCCTGAAGGGCTTTCATGTGGCGATCAATCAGTAAGATGTCTTTCCGTACCTCAAATCTTTCCTTTGCCGGAATGGTTTCAACCGAAGGAGCCAGCGATAATTTTTCAATAAGGTGTCTGCTTTTTTGCTTGCTGTCTTCTAATTGCAAGCGATCAGGTTCTGAAAGGGTTGAAGCATCAATAGAATTAATAACAACTTCAATTTTTTTAAGCGGATCAACCAGGGTGCTGGGATCAATTTGTGAATCGAGTGCAAAGTAGGCCGGTACTATACCGATCAAAATCAACATCACCAGGCCAACTCCTTTTTGTCCGTCATTCGAACCATGGGTAAGACTCACACTTCCGCAGGTCAGAATTAATAATGCACGGATGACTACCGGGGGTGGTGCATTTTTCTTGGGCTCTTTAAAGAGACTATCGCCATACTCTGTTTTCTTCGTAAGATTTCGGATGATGAACATTAAAATGATCGTCATCGAGAAACCAAACAAGGGAGAAATCAACAACGACAATCCAATCTCTTGCGCCTTACCCCAGTTAACAGCAGCTTCTGTTGCATCGGGCAGTAACGAGTACGCAATACCAACGCCTAAAATGGAACCAATCAAGGTATGCGAACTGGAGCAGGGAATGCCAAAGTACCAGGTTAATAAATTCCACGCGATGGCACTGATTAACAGCGCCATAATCATGGCAATACTGTGTGCAATATTCTGATCGACCAGCGATTCAACAGGTAGCAGATTAATAATACCCACGGCCACGCCAACACCACCCAGCAGTACGCCTGCAAAATTGCAGATACCGGAGTAGATAACAGCAAACCAGGGTTTCAATGAATTGGTGTAGATCACCGTGGCTACAGCGTTGGCTGTGTCATGGAATCCGTTTACGAATTCAAACCCGCAGGCGGCAACAAGACAAACAATAAGGAGGATGGTGTAGGGCAGGTCTAATTCAAACATAAGCTTGACAAATTCGGGCGCAATCTAGCGTGATTTAGGGTGCCCAATGTTACCTCTATGTTAACTTTTTTCTGTCAAAATCGTGAAAAATATTTCAAAATTGCTGGATTTCAATGATTTGAGGATCATCCAAACGCTGTAAAAACGATCGAGGCCAACGTGTTGGCAATTGCTATCTTCGCGGGTATGAAGATTGAGGTTCGGGGCGAAGAATTTGAATTGTGGCCCCAGAAGGCAATGTATTGGAAACGGATTAACACCTTGTTGGTAGCCGATCTCCACCTGGGCAAGGTCAACCATTTCCGGAAGGCCGGTATCGCAGTGCCATCGAAGGCAAATGATAAGAACATCGAGAATCTTGTGCACCTGCTGCAGGAGCTGGCCCCAACCCGGATAATTTGCCTGGGTGATCTTTTTCATAGTCATTATAATCCGGAGTGGGAAGTATTTGGCGAGGTAGTCAGCTATTTTCAATCAAGTTCATTTGAACTGGTGTTGGGCAATCATGATATTATGAGTGAAGTACAGTACCAACGCAAGGGAATAGTGCTGCACGAACAACTGTCAATCGGGAATTTTATTTTCACCCATCATCCGTTGGAAAATGTGGAATCCGGTCAATACAATATTGCCGGCCATCTTCATCCCGGAGTTTACCTGAGCGGAAAAGGAAAGCAATCGCTTACGTTGCCCTGTTTTTATTTCGGAGAAAATCAGGGGTTGCTGCCCGCCTTTGGTTCGTTCACCGGATTGGCGCGTGTTCATCCGAAGAAGAACGATAAAATTTTCGCTATACTTGAAGACCGTGTTATTCCTGTAGGTTGATGTTCAGCGTTCCATGTTCCAAGTTGAGTCTGGAATCTTGAACTTGGAACGGTGAACTTGGAACCTTGAACCAAAATTATTGAATGAAAACAATCACCCTAATTCTCTTCTTGATATCATTCACACTAAACAGTTTTGCCCAGGACACCACGCGTCTTTCCTTATTGTTTGCAGGCGACATCATGGGGCACGATTCGCAGATCGCCTCCGCGTACGATCCGGTAACTAAAACCTTCGACTACACATCATGCTTCCAGTTTATCAAGCCCTACCTGGAAGCACCTGATCTCACCATCGGAAATCTGGAAGTAACACTTGCCGGCAAGCCACACAAAGGATATCCGCAGTTCAGTTCTCCCGATGCATTGGCCAAAACGTTAAAAGATGTTGGCTTTGATGTGCTGGTAACAGCCAATAATCATTGTGTTGATCGCGGCAGAAAAGGATTGGAGCGAACCATTGCTGTACTTGACAGTTTTCAGATTCCGCACACCGGAACTTTTGTGGATACAGTAACCCGCATGAATGAATACCCTTTGATGCTGGAGAAAAACGGATTTACAATCGCATTGCTTAACTATACCTATAGTACCAATGGGTTGCCGGTCTACAAGCCAAACATTGTAAACCGGTTGGATACGGCTGTTATGCGGAAGGATTTGATTAAAGCCAAACAGGCAAAACCCGATGTGATTATTGTTTTTACACACTGGGGAGTAGAATACCAAAGTTTGCCAACAAAAGGCATGAAGGACATAACCGAGTTTTGTTTCAAGCACGGAGCTCAGCTGGTAATTGGCGCGCACCCACATGTTATTCAGCCGATGGAGTGGCGAAAAGATAAAAATCAATTTGTAGTGTACTCGCTGGGTAATTTTGTTTCGGGCCAACGTAAACGGTACACGGATGGTGGCGCCTTGGCGTACATTGAGTTAGAAAAAATTTCATTCAAGCCCGATAGCGCTGTTACTACCATTGATAGTGCCGGGTATCATCTTCAATGGATTTACCGCACAGCAGATGCCCATAAAGATTACTACATTATGCCGGTGCGAAAGGTAGAGACTGATTCAATTAATTTTGTGAAGGATGTCACCTCGCAGGCGGCCAGTAAAACGTATGCGACCGACTCGCGCGCACTGTATGGCAAACACAATGTAAACGTTGCTGAGATTACCGTACTTCCTAAACCCGTTGTCCGAAAGGAAGAAGAAGTAGAGTAGGTTTCTGTGTTCTACTGAAATTTCCGGGAGCAGAAGTTATCGTATTCTTTTTTTATACTTCGATTTTGGAGCCGGTCCGCCACCACCACTGCTGAAGATCAATCCAATGGAGAATTCCATCCCGGTAAAATCAATTTTTGCATGCTGAAATTCCGTACCCGCTGTTACCGTTTCTAATTCATCGGTGCCGCCAGTGTAGGTTCCTTTCAGCGGAAATTGTGATTCGCCTACCAGGTAATTTGCTTCCAGCGAAACGCCTACGGAATTGGTTACATACAGTGTAAGTTCGGCACCACCGTGGTAGCCCCAGCCGGGTTTATTGCCATACGTAAAATTGGCATTGGCTACTTCCCAGCCTTCATACTGGCGTATGGCGCGATCAAGGTTTCCATAGTTTATTTTCTGACTGAATCCATAAAAACCAAAAGCGCCTCCTTTGATGTCGAACTCTACATTCGATCCCTTCAGTTGAATAACCAGTTCAACCGGAACAAAGATGGTGAAGTTTGGGCCGACCAGCGGATCTTTACTTTCGAACGGCAGATCTTTAACATTGAGTCCTGACATCCGATAGAGCGTTGCTCCGGTTTCGATCGCGAGAAATCGGTTTAGATCAAAACCTAATCCTCGAATAGAAAACGGACTGATTGGTGTTGAGAAGTAGCCATTCTTCGGAATGAAGTAAGAGAACGACAACCCAAAATCCTGTGCGCGCGCTGTCATGATTGTTAACACCATCAAAACAGTAATGAAGTATTTTTTCATGTGTTAGTAATTAGTTTCTGGTTCGATTCTGCATCGTGCAGCATCAGCGTTCGTTGTAGTCACTGTATAACGACTGCTGGTAGGCTTTGCTTGTATTCAAGTCGGCCTCGGTTGTATTTTCGTTGACAAGGAACCGCTTGGCGGCATTATCATACACCATGTATCGATCAGGCAGTATGAAGCCGTAACCGTTGTTGTAAAAGTAAGCAGCAAACGGAACAACGTTGTTGCTAAAAATATTCTTACTGAATTTGAATTCGGGGTAGGGCTGATCTACCTGTGCCAGCAAGGTGTTGGCAATATCTGTTTGGCCCGCTATGGTGTGAATGATGGTGTCTTTTTTTACGGCTCCGCCAATCATCAGCAGCGGTGTTTTAAACCTGCGCTTATCTTTTAATTCTTTGTTGCCCGGATGCCGATGACCATGATCGGCTGTTATCACCACAAGTGTGTTGCGCCACCACGGTTGTTGTTTACAATAAGCTATGAAATCTCCAATACTTTTATCCGTGTAGTAGCAACTGTTGAGGAACATCGACTCGGTATCATTTCCGGGAATAACCGTTTCCATCGGCACATCAAAAGGTTCGTGACTGCTCAGCGTCAGCATCACTTTAAAGAATGGTTCGTGCGCACTATCGAGTTGGTGATGCACCTGGTTAAACATGAGGTGATCCTGAATACCCCACTTCGATCCTTGAAGTGAATCTGGAAAATCATCCACCGTAGTGATGCGATCAAAGCCACCGGAGGCCAGGTAGGATCGGAAGTTGGCAAAATCCAGATCGCCTCCATACACGAACGAGGTTTGATATCCCAGCTTTCGCATGTACGTGCTGAGTTGAGGCAGTCGTTGAGTCTTTGCCGGAAACTTAATGATGGAGGTTAATGGCTGGGCCGGATATCCGCTAAGGATACTGATCAATCCTTTGTCGGTTCGGTCGCCACTGGCATAGAAGTTATCGAACAGAATCCCTTCGCTGCAAAGTTGATTAAGGTTAGGAGCCACTCCTTTTACACCGCCCAGGGGCTCAATCACATCGGCCGTGAAGCTTTCAAGAATGATCATCATAACATTGGGGCGCTTGCTCGTCAGCATCGCATACGTTGTGTCGCTTGCAGGGTAAAGTGATGCTACAATGTTTTCGGCTTCAGCCTTGTTATAGAAATTATCAGGGTATTGGCTTGTGGTACCTTTTCTGATGCTGTACAAAAAATTCCAGATTACATTGATGGCAGAATGGTTGGCGTAAACTTTTGTGGCATGGTAGTAAACGAAGCCGGTATTCATAGGCGCTACCGAAAAGCTTCCGCGAATCGGAATAAACATAAGTGCTGCGGTAACAAGAAGTACAATCGCGGCCGATGTGCCGGAAGGGGTGAACCGTTTGATGGATGGTCCGATCCAACGGAGATACCAAAGCGTAAATGAAGCGATCAGTAAAACCAAGATCACAATTGCCTTAATGACAACAGCGAGATCAATACTACCCATGGCGCCCGAGCCCATGTAAAAGAAAGGTGTAGTGTCAATCCGGAATCCCCAATGGCGGTAAAGTTCCAGGTCTACCGTAACCAGTATGCTGCATAAACTTACCAGTAGTATAGTCGTGATGGTGACGGCATAGTAAATCCAGTTTCCGCGAACCAGCGCAGAAAGGGCAAGGAGCAATCCTGAAAACGCCAGGAAATAGCCGGTCATGCTTCCATCCATCCACAATCCGTAAAACATGGTTTTGAAAAATTCGCCAGGAGTTAGATCGCTGCTCAGGTCGTGATTGTAACCCAGAAAACTCAACCGGGCAATAATCATAAAAGCAATCCAAAAGAAAATCAGTCTGGCAAAAACACGAAGCCGTTCGCGCATACAGAAAATTTAATCCGTAAAGATAACAGGTGTTTAATTCTGCTGTAATTTCTTCTTAACATTATGCCATCAAATTGAAACGCTGATGAAGAAGCTTCTACTCGCTCTTGCTATAATGCTGGTGTTGGTGCAATGCTCAACACAACAACCTGCTGACTTGATTATTGTTGGTGGTAAAATTTATACGGCTGACGATCACCATCCTGTGGCCGAAGCTGTGGCGGTTGTTGGTGATAGTATAGTATGGGTTGGATCGGAGAAAGAAGTACGCGCCATGGCCGGAGAAAATACGCAGATCATTGATCTTCAGGGAAAAGTAATGACACCCGGATTCATCGAGGGACACGGTCATATTATGGGGGTGGGGTACAACGAACTTCAACTTGATCTTTTGAATGTTACGAGTTATGATGAATTAATTGATAAGGTAAAAACTGCGGTAAGCAAAGCACAACCTGGGCAATGGATAGTGGGTCGCGGCTGGCATCAGGATAAGTGGGATAAGAAACCAGAGAAGATGGTGAAGGGATTTCCGGTTCATGATGCGTTGAGCCGTGTATCGCCCGATAATCCGGTGTTTCTTTCTCACGCCAGTGGTCATGCCGGATTGGCCAATGCCAAAGCCATGGAAATAGCAGGTGTCAATGTATTGTCGGTTGAAAAACTAAATAAAGAGAATGGCGATGGTGGTGAAGTGATTCGCGATGCCGTGGGCAATCCAACCGGGCTGTTCAATGAAAACGCAACGTTTCTGATTGAAAGTAAAATTCCTCCGCTAAATCAGGAGACGGATGCGCAGGCCCTTACCCTTGCAATCGAAGCTTGCCTGCGAAATGGCATCACCAGTTTTCATGATGCCGGTGCATCACGCGAAAACATTGAACTCTTCCATCAGTTTAAAGAAGCAAACAAGCTGGATGTGCGCTTGTATGTTATGCTTACCGGCTTTGACCGCGATTTACTTTATCAGTGGTTCAGAAAGGGGCCGGAGGTTGATCCAACACACCGACTTACCATCCGCTCCATTAAACTTAACTGCGATGGGGCGTTGGGCTCGCGCGGAGCCTGGTTGCTGGAGCCTTACCTGGATCGTCCGGATTTTTCGGGCATGGCTACCTTGTCGATGGATACGGTGTTAAAGACTTCGCGTGAGGCCTTGAAGCATGGGTTTCAGGTTTGTTCGCATGCCATTGGCGATCGCGCGAATCGTGAAATTCTGGATCGGTATGAAATTGCTTTCAACGAGAACTCCGTGAAGGATCATCGTTTCAGAATTGAACATGCACAGCACATTCATCCAAATGATATTCCAAGGTTCGCACACCTTGGTGTTATTCCGGCCATGCAAGCCATACACATGTCGTCCGACAGACCGTGGGCCATTGACAGGCTTGGCGAGAAGCGTATTAAAGAAGGAGCGTACCTGTGGCAGTCGCTGTTGAAGTCGGGAGCGAAGGTTATCAATGGAACGGATGCTCCTGTTGAACCAATCAATCCGATACCGTGCTTCTATGCATCGGTTACACGCAAGACGTTGAAGGGGGAACCAGAAGGTGGTTATGAACCCGAGGAGAAAATGACGCGCGAGCAGGCGTTGCGATCGTACACGCTCGATGCTGCGTTTGGCGCCTTCGAAGAAAAAATAAAAGGATCAATTGAACCAGGCAAGCTTGCTGACTTCACCGTCTTTACACAAGACATCATGACCGTGCCGGAGAGTGAAATTCTGAAAACCGAAGTAGCGATGACTATTGTGGGTGGGAAGGTACTTTATAGCAAATAGGTTTTTGATATTCGAGACCAGACAAATTTATTTCCATGTCTACACGGATTGATCAATTAGAAAAATTCCTGGCCGAAGATCCGCACGATCCGTTCAATCTTTATGCACTCGCACTCGAATATCAAAAGTCTGATTCCGAAAAAGCACGGACACTTTTTCAGCGGTTAACAAATGAGCATCCGCAGTATGTACCTACCTACTATCACTTTGGAAAACTGTTGCTCGAAGTTGGTGAGCGGACAGTGGCGTTAAAAACATTCGAAGCGGGCATACATCAGGCACGCAGCCAACACGATTCAAAAGCATTACGCGAATTACAAGCCGCATACCAGGAAGCTGAGTACGATGAGTAGACAACATAAACTATCAAGCCTCACAATCCTATCTGCCAATCTCACATCTCATAGCTGACATCTCAAATCCCGAAAAATAATTGGCCTTTAGAGTTTGAATATTGTTTTTTGGTATCTTGACCCCTGTTTCGAAAACGAGTTTTGAACTAATTGATTTAGAGGGAGATGAAAATTTTAGTATGCATTACACACGTCCCGGATACTACATCCAAAATTAATTTTACCGATAACAACACGAAGTTTGATCCCAACGGTGTTCAGTTCATCATCGGACCTTATGATGATTACGCACTGGCTCGTGCCATAGAAATTAAAGAGTCGGCAGGTGCAACTGTTACTGTGCTGAATGTTGGGCTTGCCGAGACTGAACCTACTATCCGCAAAGCGTTGGCTATTGGTGCTGATGATGCTGTGCGTGTAAACGCAGATCCAACCGATTCACTGTTTGTGGCTACACAAATTGCTGATCATGCCAAAGCCAATAAGTATGATTTGATATTGATGGGCCGCGAGTCAATCGACTATAACAGTGGTGTTGTTCACGGACTTGTTGGTGAGATGTTGGGTATACCTTCGATATCGCCAGTGATGAAACTGGAATTGGAAGGAACAAAAGCAAAACTGGCGCGTGAGATTGAAGGCGGCAAAGAATACCTCGAAGTAAATCTTCCGTTTGTAGCCGGTTGCCAGGAGCCAATTGCAGAATGGAAAATACCCAACATGCGCGGCATCATGTCGGCACGAACAAAACCATTGGCTGTGGTGGAACCCAAAGCGGTGGATAGTGGTGTGAAACTTCAGAAGTTTGAATTGCCGCCTGCTAAAGGCGCAGTAAAAATGATTGCTGCCGATAATGTTGCCGAACTGGTAACGCTGCTGAAGAACGAAGCGAAGGTTATTTAAGTATTGATTAAAGATTTAGATCATGGCTATATTAGTTTTTGTTGAAAGTGCAGAAGGAAAGATCAAGAAGACATCGCTCGAAGCAGTGGCGTATGCACACGGCATGGGCGGACCGGTTACGGCTATTGCCTTAGGAACAACCGATGCCGTTGAATTGGAGGCCCTTGGAAAATACGGAGCACAAAAAGTATTGCATGTTGCGGACGCGAGATTAAACCAAGGTATCATTCAGGCGTATGCATCGGTACTGAGCAAAGCCATGCAGGACGAAGAAGCTGCTGATGTACTGGTACTGGCGAATTCAACACTGGGAACTCCGGTAGCTGCGCGCGTGGCAGCGAAGGTAGGAGCAAGCCTGGCTTCGAATGTGGTTGAGTTACCCGATACCTCATCTGGTTTTGTGGTGAAACGAAGTATTTACACCGGCAAGGCGTTCGCCCGAGTTGAACTGAGTAATGCAAAAAAAGTAATTGGTATAAAGAAGAATGCTGCTGAGGTTAAAGAAGTAGGCAGCCCGGTTTCGGTTACACCGTATTCGGTGTCGTTGAGCGATGCTGATTTTGCTACCAAGATTACATCATCCGAGAAAGCCACGGGCGAAGTATTATTACCCGAAGCCAACATTGTAGTATCCGGAGGGCGCGGTATGAAAGGGCCCGAGCATTGGTCAATCCTGGAAGACCTGGCCCATACACTACATGCGGCCACCGGTTGCAGCAAGCCTGTTTCTGACTTGGGTTGGCGACCACACCACGAGCACGTAGGACAGACCGGGGTGAAAGTTGCTCCTCAACTTTATATTGCAATCGGTATTTCAGGAGCCATACAGCACCTGGCCGGTGTAAACTCTTCTAAATGTATTGTAGTGATCAACAAAGATGCTGATGCACCTTTCTTTAAAGCAGCTGATTATGGAATCGTAGGCGATGCCTTCGAGGTACTTCCAAAACTGACGGCCGCTCTCAAAGCCGCAAAATAATTCCAAAAAATGCATGTGTGCAGTTACATGATTTGTTGTAAGTTGTACTGTTAAAGAAGTTATTGAACGAAGAGTGAAAAAGATCAAGCTCGAAATATTAGGCCTCTCCTCCAGTCAGTCGCAAAGTGGATC
>Ga0315910_10000625_pt1 | contig 34528 bp, 29 predicted proteins | sample EdamamesoilMG_FD_204470 | JGI IMG/M metagenome (GOLD analysis project Ga0315910, IMG submission 204470) | Garden soil microbial communities collected in Santa Monica, California, United States - Edamame soil | ecosystem: Environmental > Terrestrial > Soil > Garden | place: USA: California...
CATCACCGTCCTTGGACTCGCCGCTCGATTCGCTCGAACCGCCGGAGCCCTTCGACCCGCCACTTTTTCCGGAGTCCGAGCCGCCTTGTGAGCCGCCGCTGGATCCATCGGGCAGGCCGCCCGGCAATCCGCCCGGCATGCCCGTGGGCATACCGCCCGGCAGTCCGCTGGAGCCGCCCGGCATCCCGCCGCCACCGCCGCTGGTTCCACCGCCGCTGGACCCACCACCGGTCGAACCGCCACCACCGCTGGAGCCACCCGGCATTCCGCCGCCGCCACCACCGCTGGACCCACCGCCCGTTGAACCACCACCACCGGGCATGCCACCACCACCGGGTGATCCGCCGCCGCTTTGGGTGGACGCACAGCCGGCGAGAGCCGCTGCTATCAGAGCGACCAGAATGAGGTGCCGAGTGCGCATGCGAACCTCCCGCCGTAACTAATGGGTACCGGCCGAAGTGGACTCGGTTCCCGTGAAAAAGGTGCGCAACTGGGTGGACATGCGATTGCACGCCGTGGCCTGCACCCGCGCGATGAAGGGCAGCGGTACGACCGCTCCCACAATGGCCGAAGTGCCGGTGACGTTGGTGCCGACGCTACCCGCGGACTTGCCTTGTTTCAAATCCCAAATGGTGGCCTCGTAGGCCGATTCCTTCTGCCACCAGCCAAAGCCGATGCAGCCCGCGCCGCCGGGCGCCGCGCCGCAAGCCAGGCTGCCGCCGCCGTCGGTCTTACGGGTATTGCCGTCCAGCCAGACTACATAACGCACACCGCTTTCGGTGACGCGCTCGGCCACCCCGGGCCTGGCGAGCAGCTCGCTCATGGCTTCGGGCCGGGCGGGCGCCGTGCTCGGCTCGAACCAGGGGAACATCTTGTCGACGAATTCGTTGTTGTCGTGGACGCCGACGCCGGTGCGGCCGTCGGACAGGCTCTTTCCCACGCAATCCATGAAATCATCCTCGGCACCGGCCCCTTCGATCTGCGGCTTGGCCAGGATCACGACGCGCTCGCCCTTTTCGATGTGGGTCGCCAGCTCGCGGGATTCTTCGATGCGCGCCTGCATGCAGCCGCTCGCGAAAACCACTCCGAGGCACGCGTACGTCAGACGGATTGCGCTCTTCATGGACTACTCCCCGACGTCAGCTGCGGGTTCCCGATAGGCGCGACAAGTATGCCACGTTGCAGCATCCTCTCTTTGTGACCCTGAACAATACGCCGTGGTTCCCATTTACATGGTGAACTCCAGCGACAACTGTCCGTGAGTACGCAGCGGCGGGCGGAATAGTTTCGTTTGCAGGTCGTGGGAGCGCTCGCGCGGGAAATCCAGCCGCCGGCGCGCCAGGCGGAAACGCTGGCGGATCAGCTCCGCCACCGGGCCCTGGGCATGCATCCGAGTCCCGAAGTTGGGGTCGTTGTCGCGCTCGCCGCGCATGGCGCGAACCACCGACATGACGTGCGCGGCGCGGTCCGGAAAGTGTTCCGCCAGCCATTCGCGGAACAGGTCCTTCACCTCCCAGGGAAGTCGCAGGATGGTGTAGCCGGCGAGCGACGCTCCAGCCTCGCGCGATGCCTCGAGCACGGCTTCGATCTCATGCTCGGTGAGCACCGGGATGATGGGCGCGACCAGCACGCCCACCGGCACGCCGGCATCGGCCAGCGCGCGCATGGCTTTCAGGCGCGCAGCGGGAGCGGCGGCGCGCGGCTCGAGCACGCGCTTCATGTCGTTGCTGAGCGTCGGGATGCTGAACATGACGTTCACGAGTTTGTCGCGCGCCAGCTCGGCGAGCAGGTCGACGTCGCGCGCGACCAGCGCACCCTTGGTGGTGATGTTCACCGGGTGCTTGCAACACAGCAGCACTTCGAGAATGGAGCGCGTGACCTTGAGGGATTTTTCCAGCGGCTGGTAAGGATCGGTGTTGGCGCCGAGCATGATGGGCGCGCACTTGTACCGGGGCGCGGCGAGTTCGGCTTCGAGTAGTTTGGCGGCGTCCCGTTTGTAGAAGAGCCTGGTTTCGAAATCGAGGCCGGGGGAGAGGCCGAGGTAGGCGTGGCTGGGGCGGGCGTAGCAGTAACTGCAACCATGCTCGCATCCCCGGTACGGATTGATGGACTGGCTGAAACCGATGTCGGGAGAATCGTTGCGGCTGATGATGCTGCGCGCGGGCTCGGGAAGTACCACCGTCTCGAGTTTGTTAGGTGCTTCTTCCTCGTACCAGCCGTCGGACTCGAGCGTCTTCGTCAGTTTGTCGAAGCGTCCGGGAGGTTGTGACAACGCTCCCCGTCCTTTGATCGCGCCAGCCATGGCAGGACTGTATTTCCGTGCAGACAGCGAGTAAATCCAGTACCTGCGTGTGCTGACTACTGGATGAGCCGTTGCTGACCGCGTGCGACAAAGTTATGCCGGAATGCATGCTCCGGCACCATCTAGTGGCCGGGTTCGGGGAAGCGGTCGAGCTTGCGCAGTTGCGGGAACAGGCCGAGATAGCTGCCGACCACGGCCAGGGTGCACGCGCCGCCCCAGATCATCGAGGGCACGATGCCCATCCAGTGCGCCTGCACGCCGGCGCGGAACGCGCCGAGCTCGTTCGACGCACCGATGAACATCGCATTCACCGCGCTCACGCGGCCGCGGATCGCGTCCGGCGTCTCGAGTTGCACCAGCATGCCACGCACGAACACGCTGACCATGTCGCCAGCGCCGGCGATCGCGAGCACGATGACCGACAGCCACAGGCTGGTCGACAGGCCGACGGTGATCATGCAGAGGCCGAATACCGCGACGCCGCCGAACATCCACGTGCCCGCGTGCCGGGTGATCGGCCGCAGTCCGAGCGAGAAGGCCACGATGGCCGCGCCGACGCCGGGCGCGGCGCGCATCAACCCGAGGCCGACGGTGTCGACGTGCAGGACCTTGTCCGCGTACGCGGGCAGCAACGCGACCACGCCGCCGAACAGCACGGCGAACAGGTCGAGCGAGATCGCGCCCAGTACCGGTTTCTTCTTCCACACGAACACGAAGCCGCCGAGGACGTCGCTCCAGCGCCATTCGGAAGTCGACTTCGCCCGGACCGGCTTCACACCGACGATCAGGAACATCGCGGCGATCAGCAGCGCCACGGTGATGCCGTACGACCAGTCGATGCCGAGGATCAGCGTGAGGCCCGCGACCGCGGGTCCCGTGATGGTCGCAATGGTGAACAGCAGCGTATTGAAAGAGATCGCACCGGACAGCAATTCCTTCGGCACCAGGTTGGGCACCATGGCCTGCCCCGCCGGCGCCCAGAAGCTGCGGCCCACGCCTAACAAGGCCGCGATGAAGAACAGCGGGTACGCCTCGGTCCTGCCCGACAGCGTGAAGACGAGAAGTGCCGCCGCGGCGATCAGCTCGACTCCGTAGGCGAGCGCGATGATCAGGCGCCGGTCGAATCGGTCGGCGATCTGTCCGCCGGGCAGCAGCAGCACGACGAATGGCAGGAACTGCGCGAGCCCGATGTAGCCGAGGTAGGCCTCGTTGTGCGTCAGCTTCCACACCTGGTAGCCGAGCACCACGTCGATCATCTGCCAGGCCAGGGTGGCTGCGAACCGGCCGTAAGCGTAACGCGCGAAATCAGGATGACTCAGCGCCTGGCGGGCGGGTGAGAGGGAGTTGCTGCTCAAATTTGTCCGCGGAACGCCGACGTGTTTGGGGGGCGGAGACTTTAACTGGTAACGTCTCGGTCCGTTGCCTGGCTGCCGGAATTTTTCGAGGGGTGGCCCTTGATCAATAGAACAAGAATCCTTGCGGGCATTGCCGCGTTGCTGCTCGGGGCCTGTGCATCCGCGCCACCGCCGCCTGCGCCCGCGCCCGCCCCACCCCCGCCGCCGCCCACACCCGACCAGCAGTTCGAAGCGCTGGCGCAGCGCTACCTGAAGGAGTTCCCGGAACTCGCGCCGATCGGCGCCACCGCGCTCGGCGACCATCGCTTCGATGACCGTCTCGACGACGTCAGCGCCGCGGGCTGGCAGGCGCGGCTGCAATTCGCCGAACGTTATCTCGCGGAACTCCAGCCCATCGACCAGGGCCAGCTCTCGCGGCCCAACCAGGTCGACCTGCTGTTGCTGCGGCACGATCTCGAATACGACCGCTGGAAACTGCAGACGCTGGAGGAATGGCGCTGGAACCCGCTGGTCTACACGCGCCTTGCCGGAGACGCGTTGTACAACCTCATCGCGCGGGAGTTCGCGCCGCAGGAACAGCGGCTGCGCAATCTCGGCAAGAGGCTCGACGACCTGCCGCGTTTCCTCTCGCAGGAACGCGAAGTACTGGTGGCGGCGCGTGTGCCCAGGGTGCATGCCGAAACCGCCGTCAAGCAAAACGCCGGCCTGATCTCGATGCTCGACGGCGAGATCGCGGCGCGTGTGGCGACGCTGCCCCAGGCCGAGCAGGAGACGGTGCGCGCCAGCATGGCGCGCGCGCGCAGCGCGATTTCGCAACACCAGATCTGGCTGGAGAAGCGCCTGCTCGGCGAGGCCAAGGGTGAGTTCCGGCTCGGCGAAAAGTTGTACGACGAGAAACTCGGCTACTCGCTGTTCTCGTCGCTGTCGCGCGAACAGATCCGCGCGCGCGCGCAGTCGGAGTTCGAGAACACGCGCGCGGCCATGTACGAGGTGGCGCGCGAGGTACTCAAGGGACGGCGCGGCGCACCGCGCATGCCGGACAAACCCAGCGACTCGCAGCGTCAGCAGGCGATTCGCGCGGCGCTGGAGCTCGCCAACGCGCAGCGGCCCGAGCGTGGCGCCGTGCTCGAGGCCGCGCGCGCGGCGCTGGCGGAGACCACGGAGTTCGTGCGCGCGAAGAACCTGGTGTCGCTGCCCGATGAGCCGCTGGAGATCATCGAGATGCCGGCGTTCCAGCAGGGCGTGGCGCTGGCTTACTGCGATGCGCCCGGACCGCTCGAAGCCGGGCAGAAGACTTTCTACGCGGTGTCGCCGATCCCGGCGTCATGGACGCGCGCGCAGGCCGACTCCTTCCTGCGTGAATACAACTCGCGTTCGATCCGCAATCTCACCATCCACGAGGCCATGCCGGGCCACTACCTGCAGCTCGCGCATGCCAACCGTTATCCATCGACGCTGCGCGCGGTGCTGGGTTCGTCGCCTTTCATCGAAGGCTGGGCGGTGTACACCGAGCGGACCATGATCGAGCAGGGTTTTCACGCCGGCGATCCGCTGACGCGCATGGTGCAGCTCAAGTGGTACCTGCGCTCGGTGGTGAACGCGATACTCGACCAGGCGGTGCACGTCGACGGCATGTCGCGCGCGCAGGCCATGAAGCTGCTCACCGAGGGTGGTTTCCAGGAAGAACGCGAGGCCGCGGCGAAATGGACGCGCGCGCAGCTGACCTCGGCGCAGCTGTCGGTCTACTTCGTGGGCGCGCAGGAGCACTTCGCGCTGCGCGCCGAGGCCGAGCAACGCGCCGGCGCGGCGTTCAACCTGCGCGAGTACCACGACAAGGTGCTGTCGTTCGGCGCGCCGCCGGTGCGCTTCGCGCGCGAGCTGCTGTTCGATTTGCCGGTGGAGTGAAGGCGACGCGTAATGCCGAAGACGGTGCCGGGATCAAAATCCGGCATTATTTGAGAGGGCAGATTCGCCGCTACAACCGCAGAAAATAATGCCGGATTTTGATCCCGGCACCATCTTCGGCATTACGGCCGGCAGTACCTAGCTACTTGGTGGGTCCTGGGACTTCTGCCCCTTGTGCGCCGCGACCCGCTCCTTGACGTTGCGCGCCACGTCCTGCGCGCGCGCCTTGATCTTCTTGAGCCAGATGCGCGCCCAGGCGAACTCCACGCCGAGGATGCCGAGCCCGACCAGGATTCCGGCGATTCCCGGTCCCGGTGTCACCATCATGATGATGCCGAGAACGAGCACCGTGCCGCCCACGATGCCGATGGCGATGCGCTTGGCGATCTTGTAGGCGGGAAACAGCGGGTGCTTGTCGTGGAACAAGAGTAGAGACCTGAATACGGCTTCTGGCGGCATCTTACGTGAGACCGCGACCCCGGACCCATGTTCCCCTGCCGGCGGAGAAAATCAGGCCCCGAGAAAAATCCTATACACCGGGTTGTTAGTCTCGTCGCTGTAGGTGTAATGCAATACGTTGAGGTGATCGAGGAACTCCGCCGTGTCGGACGCCGGTACGTCGATGCCCGCGAGCACGCGCCCGTAATCCGATCCATGATTCCTATAGTGGAACAGCGTGATGTTCCAGCGCGTACCCACGGCCTGCAGGAATTTCAGCAGCGCGCCTTTGCGCTCCGGAAATTCGAACCGGTAGAGTCGCTCGTTGGCGACGGAACCGTTGACGTGGCCGCCGACCATGTAACGCACGTGCAACTTGGCGATCTCATTGTCCGTCATGTCGGTGACGCCGTAGCCGGCGGCGCGCAGCGCGGTGATCACCTCGTCGCGCTCTTCCTTGCCGCGCGAGAGGCCGAAGCCGACGAAGATCTGCGCGCGTTCCTTGCGGCCATAACGATAGTTGAATTCGGTGACGGCGCGGCTGCCGAGCGCCTCGCAGAACTGCATGAAGCTGCCGGGCCGCTCGGGGATCTCCACCGCCAGCAACGCCTCGCGCGCCTGGCCGACGTCGGAACGTTCGGCGACGTAGCGCAACTGGTCGAAGTTCATGTTGGCGCCACTGTTGATGGCGACCAGGCGCTTCTCCTTCCAGTCATTGAGCGCGCAATACTTCTTCAGGCCCGCCACCGCGAGCGCTCCCGCACCCTCGACGATCGAGCGCGTGTCTTCGAAGATGTCCTGGATGCCGGCGCAGATCTCGTCGGTATCCACCAGCACCACTTCGTCGACGTGCTCGCGGCACAGGCGGAAGGTCTCTTCCCCGACCTTCTTCACCGCGACACCGTCGGCGAAGATGCCGACGCGATCGAGCGTCACGCGCTTCTTCGCGCGCAATGACTCGTACATGGCCGCGGCGTCGACCGGCTCGACGCCAATGATGCGAATCTTGGGGTTCAGGTACTTGGCGTACACCGCGATGCCGGCGATCAGGCCACCGCCGCCCACCGGCACGAAGATGGCGTCGAGATCGCCGCGCGACTGGCGCAGCACTTCCACCGCCACGGTGCCCTGCCCCGCGATCACGTCCGGGTCGTCGAATGGGTGCACGAAGGCGAGGTTGCGTTCGCGCACGATGGCTTGCGCGTGTTCGTAGGCGGTGTCGAAGTCGTCACCGTGCAGCACGACTTCACCGCCGAGCGCGCGCACCGCGCTCACCTTGATGCTGGGCGTCGTCAACGGCATCACGATGATCGCGGGTATGCCGCGGCGCTGGGCCGCCAGGGCCACGCCCTGCGCATGGTTGCCCGCCGACGCGCAGATGACGCCGCGTTTCGCCACCGACTCGGAGAGATGCGCGATCTTGTTGTACGAGCCGCGCAGCTTGAACGAGAACACCGGCTGCAGGTCCTCGCGCTTCAGCATGACGCGATTGCCGATGCGCGCCGACAGTCGCGGCGCGTGATCCAGCGGGGTTTCGCTCGCGACGTCGTAGACGCGAGCCTTGAGGATTCTCTCGATGTAGTTGTCGGTCATGGCGGACCGACATACTAACTTTTAAAGCCGCCCAGCGGCTACGTACGGACCGTGTAGCGGAATTGCGTGCGGCCGACGGTGACCCGGTCGCCGTCCTTGAGCACCTGGCGCGCGACTCGCTTGCCGTTGACGAACACGCCGTTGGTGCTGTTGAGGTCTTCGATGGTGGTGTTCACCGGCCCGGCCAGCAGCACCGCGTGGTACCGGCTGATGTGCTTGGTATCGAGTACCAGCTCGTTGTCCGAGCCGCGGCCGATACGCGTGCGGCGGCCGAGTACGTGCACGAAGTCGGTGTTGCCGGTGGTGCGGATCAGCACGCGCGCCGGCCCCTCGAGCGCCACTTCCTCGCCGGTCTCGGCCGCGCTGTCGGTGACCGCGGCGATGCGTTTCTCCAGGTCGGATTCGAGCTGCTGGATGCGGCTGTCCCGCTGCAGGATGGAACGCTGGCTCTCGGCGATGACCGCGCGCCATTCCTCCACGGTGTGGCTGGCTTCCTCGAGCTTGCCGCTCTTGTCGCGCAGGTCGAGCTCCAGGTTGCGGATGGTCTCTTCGGCCACCTCGAGATCGGAATTCTTGTCGCTGGCGATCGCCTCGGCCCGGTCCAGTTCGAGCCTGAGGTTGCGGATCTCCTGCTCGCGTGCCTCGAGCTCGGCGCGCAGCCGCGGCGCGTGTGGATCGGCGGAAGCCAGTGCCTCGTCGAGGCGGGACTTGAGATGCGCTTCGCGCTGCTGGCGCGCCTCGAGGTCGGCTTCGAGCGAGGCGAGCTGCGCATCGCGGCGTGCGAGGGCGGCGCGCAGGTTGGTCACCTCGACGTCGAGGCGTGTGGCGCGCTGTTCGGCGGCATCGAGCGTGGTGCGCAGTCCGGCCAGGGTCGCGGCTTGCGCCGCGTGCTCGCGCTGCAGTCCGTCGATGCGATCGGCGCGCGCGAACAGTTCGTCTTCGAGTCCCCGCAGGTCGGCGTCGCGCGTATTGCGCTTCGAGCTCGAGGTGTGCAGCGCTTCGAGATGCTGCCCGAGCTGCTCGCGCAGCTGGGCGTTCTCGGCCGAGGCACGCGCGATGGCCACCGAACGCTCGGCATCGGCGATGCGCGCGCGCTCCTGCAACTCCTCGACGCGCCGTTCGGCGCTCGCCAGGGCATTGCGCAGTTCTTCGATGAGCGGCGGCGACGGCGGCAGCCGCACCGTGACCGCCACGTCCGCGACCGGAATGGCCGTGACCTTGATGAGCTTGTTGTCCCAGGCCAGCGCGGGCATCTCGTGTGTGCCACTCAGCGCGGCCAGGTCGGCATCGGCGGGCAGCAAGGTGGGAATGGCGTTGACCGGCGCGGCCGCCTCGGCGCGCGCGGGAATCACGCCCACGGATCCCACCGGCACGTTCCACGTATCGGTATTGGAAAGCGGTTCGTCCAGGGACGCTTCGTACGCGGCGACGTCGAGCACCGGAAGCTCGGCCGTAGCGTCGTTATCGACGTCCTTGGTGGACGCGACCGTCTTCACCGGTGGCATCGCGCGGGGTCCCCAGTTCGTTCTTATGGCCGGAATTCTAGCCCCCAGTCGCCGGCACATGAATCAAGACATCCGGGGTCAGCCCACGAAATGCGAATGCGTTTCGCACTTCTGTCAAATCTCGGGCTGTTCGAGCCACCATTCCGTCGGACCCGGCCGACAATCCCGTGCCTCGGGCCCGGCTGGCGATTGGAGTATCGTTGCGCCCCCATGAGCCCGGAACCTGTCAGCCCGCGCCTGCGCCGCGCGTACTTCGAATGCCGCTACGGCCAGCTTCACGTCCATAACGCCATCCCGGCCGGGGGTGGCTTCGACGAACAGACCACGCTGATCTGCCTGCACGCCAGCAGTGGCACGGGCCGCGTGTTCCTCGAGGTGTCGAGGATCCTGGGCGCTTCACGCTCGGTCTACAGCCCCGACACCCCGGGCTGCGGGGAGTCGGACGCGCCTCCGCAGCCGCTCTCGATCGGCGGATATGCCGAATCCATCGGCGATTTCCTCGATTCCATGCGTTTCCGCCAGGTGGACTTGTTAGGCGCCCATTCCGGCGCCGCGGTCGCCGCGGAACTCGCCCTCAGCCGGCCCGGCGTGGTGCGCCGCGTCGTCATGGTGGGCGCGCCGGCGCTCGACGCCGAGCAGCGGCGCAGCTACCGCGACCTGTCGCCGCCGGAGGGCACGCCGCGGGGCGCGTTATGGGCGCGCGCCGCGCTCATCGACTGGGACGCGGACCAGCGCCTGCCCAAGATCAAACAACCCTTGTTAGTGCTGCGGCCACGGGACAACTTCTGGGACGCCGGCGCCCGTGTCGCCAGGCTCGTGCCAAGCGCCCGCGTGGTCGACCTGCCGGACCAGGACCGCAACCTGCTGGAAAAGGCGCCGGCGCTGGTCGCGAAACAGGTCACCGACTTCCTGGCCTGAGCGGCGGCCAGGCGTCCGCGGAATCCCTCTCCACGAAGGGCGCGGTGAGCTCCGAGAGGCGCAGCCGCTGCCGGCCGTCGGCCGAAAAATTCGCCGGGTCCAGCCAGCGCAGATAGGCCTGTTCGAGTCCGCGCCGCCAGTCGCCGTCGATGATGGCGAACCAGGTGGTGTCCCGGTTGCGGCTCTTGTTGACGATGGCCTGGCGGAACATGCCTTCGTAGGTGAAGCCGAAGCGCGTGGCCGCGGCGCGCGACGGCAGGTTGCAGCTGTCGCATTTCCACTCGTAGCGGCGGTAACCCAGCGCGAACACGTTGCGCATCATCAGGAACATCGCCTCGGTGGCCGCGCGCGTGTGCGCGAGGCGCGGCGCGAAGTAGATGTTGCCGACCTCGATGACGCCATGTTTGGGCTCGATGCGCATGTAGGCGCAGCTGCCGCAGGCGCGGCCGTCCGCCACATCGACGATGGCGTAGAACTGCGGATCGCGCGAGACCGCGGAGGCGGCGCACCAGGTCTCGTAGGCCGCGAAATCGGCAAAGGGCCCGCTGAAATGGTAGGTCCAGCGCTGGCCGGTCGTGTCGACGGCCTGCGCGTCGAAGATCTCGCGCGCGTGTCGCGCCACGTTCAGCGGCTCCAGGCGGCAATAACGCCCCTCGATCGGCTGGTGCGGCGGAAACGGCGGCGCGCGCCAGTCAACGAGCTCGCGTCCCACGGGTTGGCCGAATTGGTTGAGGATTGGCGACGTTCGCGACTCTTCTTTCATGCGCGGAATTCTGGCACTCGCGCGGCGCCGGGGCGAAGGGCCACTACGTCGAAACGATGCAGCACGCCTTGCCTTGACGTTTCGCGCATCGGCAGAATCGCCCGACCGTCCGCCAACTCAGGGAATTACATGAAACGCCACTGGCTTGCCTGGACGTTGCTCTGCTGTTCGAACCTGCTTCACGCCCAGGACATCGGCGTCGCGAACCTGCAGCCCTACACCGCCGAACGCATGTGGGCGCTGAAGCGGCTCGGCGATCCTGTGATCACGCCGGACGGCAAACGCGTGGTGCTGCCGGTCACCACCTACGACATCGCCGAGAACCGCGGCCTCACCGACCTGTGGCTGGTGCCTCTCGATGGCGGCGCGGCGACGCAGCTCACCAGCGACAAGGCCAGTGACACGCAACCGACGGTGAGCCCCGACGGCAAGTGGGTGGCGTTCGTCTCCAAGCGCGACACGGACAACGAGAACCAGCTGTACCTCATCGCCATCGACGGCGGTGAGGCGCGTCGTGTCACCAACCTGCCCACGGGCGCGGCGTTGCCGAAGTGGTTTCCCGACAGCAAGCGCCTCGCCTTCGTGAGCGAGGTCTGGCCGGACCTGGTGCGCTGGGAGGACCAGGGGGCGCGCAAGCGCGAGCGCGAGTCGAGCAAGATGAGCGCGCGCGTGTGGACGCGCGCGCCGATCACGTATTTCGATCACTTCCTCGACGACCGGCAGGCGCAGCTCTTCTCGATCCCCATCGACGGCGGCGAACCCACGGCCATCACGCGCATGTCGGGTTTCTCGCTGCCCAAGGTCGATCTCGACGGCTCCGCGTACGACCTCTCGCCCGATGGCCTCGAGGTGGCGTTCATCGCCAACGTCGACAAGACCGGCATCGCGACCAACGTAGACGTGATCCTGCTGCCCACCTGCGGCTGCAAGCCGGCGCGCAACCTCACCGCGGCGAACCCGGCCAACGATCTCGCGCCGCGTTACAGCCCGGACGGCCGGCGCCTGGCGTGGACGCAGCAGCGCATCCCGCGCTTCTACGGCGACCGCGCGCGCCTGATGCTCCACGACCTGAAGGCCGGCACCACCACGGCGGTCACCGAGAACTGGGATCGCACCGCCGACGGACTCGTCTGGGAACGCGACTCGCGCAGCTTGTTAGGCGCCATCGACGACTCCGGCACGCGCCGCGTGTACCGGTTCCGCGCCGGCGCGGCGCCGGTGGCCGTGACCCGCGACCCGTCGTTCGGCAGCCTGGCCGTGTCGGCGAATGGCAAGGCGATCGTCGCGATCCGCCAGAGCTTCATCGAACCCCCGACGCTGGTGTCACTCGCGCCGCGCACCGCGGTCGCCACCCAGCTCAGCCACTTCAACGACGCGGCGCTGGCGCGCCTCGAGTTCGCGCGCTACGAAAGCGTGACCTACAAGGGCGCCAATGACGCCGACATCCAGATGTGGGTGTTCTATCCACCCGGCTTCGACGCGGCGAAGAAGTACCCGGCGCTGATGCTGCTGCATGGCGGCCCGCACAACGCGGTGACCGACGCCGTGCAGTGGCGCTGGAACGCGCAGGTCTTCGCCAGCTGGGGCTACGTCGTGACCTGGCACAACTTCCATGGCTCGAGCGGCTTCGGTGAGAAGTTCGCGGACTCGATCAATCCAGACCGCATCACGCTGCCCTACGAGGACACCATCCGCGCCGCGGACTGGCTCATGGCGAAGCCGTTTATCGACAAGGAGCGCATGGTGGCCGCCGGCGCCAGCTACGGCGGCTTCCTCGCCAGCACCTTGTTGGGCCGGCCGCATCCCTTCAAGGCGCTGGTGGCGCACGCCGCCGTGTACAACAACTTCACGCAGATCGCCTCCGACTACGGCGCGGAGACCGAGCGCTTCTTCAACTACTGGGACCAGCCCGGCGAATTCGCGAAGTATTCGCCGCACACCGCCGCCGGAAATTTCAACACGCCGACGCTGGTGATCCACAACCAGCTCGACCAGCGCGTGCCGGTGAGTCACGGCGTGGAGCTGTTCAACACGCTGCAGAAGCGCGGCGTGCCTTCGAAGCTGGTGTATTTCCCGGACGAGAACCACTGGGTGCTGAAGCCGCAGAACTCCCTGTTCTGGTACCAGGTGGTGCACGACTGGGTGGCGAATTACGCCAAGCCCGGGCCGCAATGAAGGAGAAATGTTCATGAAGCGCCGCACACTGCTCGCACTGGCCGCCGGCGGCGCCGTCGCCGCCGCCCTCCCGGCCTTCGGCCGCAAGATCAGGCCGCTCAAGATCCTCATTCTCGGTGGCACGCGCTTCATCGGCCTGCACATGACGGCACTGGCGCTGCAGCGCGGCCACACGGTGACCTTCTTCAATCGCGGCCGCACCCAGGCCGACCGCTTTCCGGAAGTCGAACGCATCCACGGCGATCGCAACGGCCAGATCGACGGGCTCAAGGGCCGCGCCTGGGACGTGGTCATTGACAACTCGGGCTACGTGCCGCGCGTGGTGAAACTTTCCGCGGAGCTGCTCGCGCCACAGGTGAGGCAGTACGTGTTCACCTCGTCGATCTCGGTGTACCCGGATTTCAGCGTGCCGCGCGACGAGAAATCGCCGGTGGGCAAGATGGCCGACGGGACCGTCGAGAAGATAGACGAGGCCACCTACGGTCCGCTCAAGGCGCTGTGCGAACAGGCCGCGGAGCGCGCGCTGCCCGGCCGCACCACCATCATCCGGCCGGGGCTCATCGTCGGGCCGGACGACAACACCGATCGATTCACCTGGTGGCCGGCGCGCGCCGCGCGCGGCGGCGAGTTCATCGCGCCCGGCGCGCCGTCCGATCCCTTCCAGGTCATCGACGCGCGCGATCTCGCGGCGTTCACGCTGAACGCGGTGGAAAAGAACATCACCGGGACCTACAACCTGGTCTCCGACGTCAACGACTTCAAGTTCGGCGAGCTGACCGATGCCTGCATCGCATCGGCCAACAAGCGGGCGAAGCCCGCGGACCCTCCACGCGCCACTTTTCTCCCGGCGGAGTTTCTCGAGGCGCAGAAAGTCGAGCCGTGGAGTGAAATGCCGGCATGGCTGCCGGCCAAGGGTGACGAAGCCGCGTTCGCCGGTACCGGCAATGCCGCGGCACGCGCCAAGGGGCTGAAGATCACACCGCTCGCGAAGACCGTGGACGACACGCTGGCCTGGCATCTCGCGCGGCCGGCCGGGGAACGCGAAAAGCTCAAGGCCGGCATCGCGCCGGAGAAGGAAGCCGCGGTGCTCGCGGCGTGGAAGGCGCGCCCGGCCTGAACCCGCGGTCGGCTACACCGACCCCCACGCCTTCGCGTCGTCCGCGTCGTAGATGTCGACCTGCTGCCCCACGCGCACCGCGCGCCGCTTCAGCGTCGGGTACTCGGCGACTTCGAACTCGCGATTCTCGCCGCCGGATAGATAGACCAGCTCGCCCGGCCCGGGGTTGCGCATGTTGTGCGCCACCGACGGCGTCGGAAACCCCATGAAGTCTCCGGGCCCGACCGGATACTCCGTGCCGTCGATGAGCGCGATACCCGCGCCTTCGAGCACGTAGATCCACTCCTCTTCATAGTGATGCGAGTGGTAGACGAAGGATTCCTTCCCCTCCGCCACGCGGATCAGGTTCACGCCGGTGCGCTTGAGCCCGACGCCGCGGGCCAGCTGCGTGCCGCGCACCAGGGAGAGCGGATTCCAGGGATGGGAGAATTCCTGCGCGTGCGCGGCGATGTCCGCGGCACGCATGATGTTGAGGCTGGGCTTGTCCATGCCGCCAAACATACGCGATTCGCCTGGCCTGCGGCGACCGCGAGACGATCCGTCAGCGCGTTCGCACCGCGGCGCGGGTCACGCCCGCACGACAACCGTCGAAGATGTCGCTGGATGCGACGTAAGCGCGCGTTTCCACGTCGGCCAACCCGAGCACCGAATGAAACAGGTTGTCGTGCGACCAGTGTGCTCCGGCTTTGCCACGCAGGCACAACGGGTTCACCTCGCCGCTGTCCGTCATGTGTTTCGACAACCACACCAGCATCGGCACTCGGGTCTGGACTTGTGGCGCGATGGCGTAGGGAATGCCGTGCAGGTACAGGCCGCGCTCGCCCAGCGATTCGCCGTGGTCGGACACGTAGATCATCGCGGCGTCGAGCTGCCGCGGATCCGCGGACAAGGTGCGGATCGCGCTCGCCAGCACGTGATCGGTGTACAGGATCGCGTTGTCATACGAGTTGACCACTTCTTCGCGCGTGCATTCGCGCAGCTCGGCGGTGGCGCAGTCCGGCAGGAAACGACGGAACGCCGCGGGATAACGCCGGAAATAGGCCGGCCCGTGGTTGCCCATCATGTGCAGCACGAAGACGGTGTTGCGCGTGACCCGCGGCAGTTCGTCCGCGAGGCGGCGCACCAGGATTTCATCGCGGCATTCGCCGCCGGAACACAGCTCCGGAGCGAGACTCGGCGCGAGCTTCTCGTATTCGACACCGCGGCCCTTGCACACGCCCTTGCAGCCGGACTGGTTGTCCAGCCACTTCACCTGGTAGCCGGCGCGGGTCAGCACGTCGAGCAGGCCCTCGGAGTTGTGGATGCGCCGCTCGTCGTAGTTGGCGCGGCCGTAGGGCGAGAACATGCACGGCACCGACACCTCGGTCGACGTGCCGCACGAGGTGACGTCCCGGAATGCAGTCACGCCCGCGACCGCGAGTTCCGGGTTGGTCTCGCGCGGATAACCCAGCAGGGAAAAGTTGGCGGCCCGCGCCGTCTCTCCGAGCACCAGCACGAGCACGCGCGGATCGCCGGCGGCGGGCGCGGCCAGCCGCGCATCGGCGCCGACGACTTCGCGCGGGGCGTTCACCGCGCGCGCGCCCCGCAGCGACTGCGCCACGATGCCGTAGAGCAAATTGCCGGGCGTGATCAGGTAACGCGCCTCGCGCTGGTTGCGCATGAACGAGCTGAAATCGCGCGACACCGGCAGCACCGCGAGCAGCGCGATGAGCAGCGCGCCGAGCACGCAGGCGGTGCGCACCATCAGCGCCCGCAGCGGCGGCACCGGGCCCAGGCGCACCAGCCAGATGAAGGCGATGGGCGCGATCGACCAGGCCAGCACCCAGCCGACCATGCTCCAGCTCAGCAGGTCGCGCACCTCGTGCGTGTCGGTGTGCAGCACGTTCTGGATCATGGTCGGGTCGAACATCACCGCGAAGGTGTGCATGTAGTAGGTAGCCACCGCGGTGACTGCCACGATCACGCTCAACAACACGCGCACGATCCAGCGGAACGCGAACGGCGCGATGAGCACGAAGTGCAGCCCGACCAGCGTGATGAAGGTGCACGCGATGAACAGCCAGTTGGCCGGGTGTGACCAGTCGCGGCCCTGCGCCACGGCGCTCCACCACGCGCCGTTGGCGGCGGCCACGAGGTAGACGACGACGACCAGCACCAGCGTCTCGATGCGCAGCGTGGGACGAATCCGGGATGGGATGGCGGGCATCAGAAGCTCTTCTTGGTCTCGACGAGGAACTGGACGTTCTTGATGGAGGAATCTCCGTCCAGCGGGAATGCGACATCGATGTGCAGCACGTTGCCGAGCGCCGAGCGGCTGTTGCCGAGACGCAGGCCAAAGCCCACGTCGCGCAGCAGGCCGAGCGAGGGAGTCCCGAGCGGATCGCGCCCCCAGGTGGCGCCCATGTCGTAGAACACCGCGCCGCCCACGTTGAAGAGCTGGAAGGGATACCAGTTGGTGAAGAAGCGCTGCTCCGCGGTGAACAGCCAGCGACCCTCGCCGGACTGGTAGCGGAGTGGATAGCCCCGCAGGCCGCTGTCTCCGCCGAGCAGGATCTGCTGGTCGGCGTCCAGCTGCTCGCCGGCGACGCCCGAAAGTTCCGTGAAGAACACGCGGCGCGGCGACTGGCGGAAGTAGTAACGCGCGCTCATGCCAAGAGTCGCACCGAGCAGCGATCCGGATTCCATTCGCCCCGCGAAGCTGGCGTCGAACAGGACCGACTGGCGCGGCGTGAATTCGGTTCCCTTGGAGATGTCGGCGCTCAGCAGCACCGCGTCGCGATCCGATCCGAGCGCGGTGCCGGCGAAGCCGAGCTGCGCGCGCGCGCGCCAGCCGAGCGAATAGTCCTCGGTGCGCTCGATCTGGTCGCGGTTGCGCACGGTGCGATAGTCGTCCTGCACCCACTCGGCGCCGATCCACGGATAGGCGAAGCGGCGATCGCCGGGCAGCAGTCGGGTCGGGTGGTCGCCGGTGGCCGGATCGAAGGCGTGATCCTCGAAGGTGAATCCGACCAGGTAACGACGCGCCCAGCCGTCGGTCAGCCCGGCGGAACGTCCCCAGGAGAGCGACGCGCGCCGGTCGTGCGCCTCGAACTGGTCGACGATCTCGCCGCGGTCGTAGCGCGAATCGATGCGCTGGTCATCCAGCAGGTCGACGCCCGCGGACCAGTGCGTGTCGAGCGAGTAGAAAGGCCGCGACAACTCGAGCTGCGCCAGCCGCCCGTCGCTGTTGTCCGAGTAGATAGCCGCGAGATTCCACCAGGTCGAGCCGAGCTGGCGGTCGCGGTAGAACACCGACTGGGTATCGCGGTCGACGCCTTGCGTGAACGCCAGGCCGATCTGCGTGCCGAGCCCGAGGAAGTTCAGCTCTTCGATCTCGAGACCGCCGGTGTTCGTGCCGCCCTTGCGCCCGAAGGAGAAGCCCGGGTTGAGCGTCCACACATCCTGGGTCGTGACCCGCACGTCGACCAGGCCGTCGTGGAAGGACACCGGCTGAATGTCGGCGTCGCGCAGGTAGCGATTGTCGCGCAGGATGCGCGCCGACTCCTGCAGCAGGCTGGCGCGGTAGGGATCGCCGCTCCTGAAGAGCAACTGGTCCTCGATCGTCGCCTCGCGCGTCGCGATGTGCAGCCGATTGCCGAGGCGCGACAGCGTGGTGTCTTCGTCCTGGTGCTCGACATCGAACAACGGCCGCGCATCGAAGATGATCGTGCCGACGCGTGCACCGCGGGATTCGAGCTCGGCATCGGACGGAAGCCCGGCGGGACGTTGTGCCTGCACGCGGGGCGCGCGCGCATCGACGCTGGGCAACACGCGCGCCTGGGCGCCGTGCAGCCAGACGGCCGGCAGCAGCGAACCTAGGGCAATTGCCGTGAGCCGCACTCGGCTCCGGGGGCGAACGTCCACCATGCCGGTTTAGACGTCGCGGCTGCGCCACCCCCGTCGAATCAGTTCGGTCCGCGCCAGCGCCAGGTGACGCCGAGATTCACGATGGCGGGCAGCCAGTGATCCGTTTCCGTGGCGAAGAAGTCTCCCGACTCGTCGGCGCGCAGCTTCAGGCAACAATCGTTGGCGCGATTGGTGACGTTGGTCGCTTCCAGCGTCAGCACCAGGTCACCGTGATCCAGCGCCCAGGTGTAGCTGCCACGCAGGTCGAGGCTGTAGAAATCCTTCCAGCGGTCCGTGTTGCGCGGCGCCAGCAGGATTTCGCCGGCGTCACCCGCATCGGGCTCGACCAGCTGCAGCGGATTGCGCGGCCAGCCGCGATGCCAGCCCGCGAGCGCCGAGACGCTGAACCTCGATTCCTGCCACGCGAGGCCGACGTTGAACGCCAGCGGCTGGTCCCAGCTGCGCAGGATGTCGCCCTCGCCCATGTCATCGGCGACGCGCGCCCAGCTCAGCGTGCCGTTCGCCGACAGGCGCTCCGAGAATTCATGCCGCAGGTTCACTTCGAACCCCGCGGCCTCGGATGCCTTCGGGTCGATGCGGATCCGGTCGGGTGCGAGATCCGGTGACAGCGCCAGCGGGTCGAGCAGGTTGTCGTAGTACGGCGCGACCGTGGTCCAGCGCTTGTTGTAGAGCTCCACGCCCCAATGCGTCGCCGCGGAAGGCTCGAACGTGACCCCGAAGATGGTGTGGATGGACACCTGCGCGGGATCGGCGCTGCCCTGCGCCTCTTCGACGCGCCACTCTTCCGCCTGCTGCGCCTGCGTGAAACGTCCGATCGAGGTGTACAGCCGCAGCCGGTCGCTCACGTCGTAGCGCAGGTTCAGGCGCGGGCTGATCTGCGTGTGGTCGCCGCCGAGGTTGTAATGCTGTCCATCGAGACGCAGGCCGAGCTCCGCCTCGAATGAACGCCATTGCCGCCGGCCCGCGGCATGCAGCGCGTAGGTGAATACCCGCGGTTCCGCGGCGAACTGCAGGTCATTCTGCGTGGAACGACCGAAGGCCGCCGCGACCACCGGGTCGTACTCGGCGACGCGCGTGTACCGGAAGTCGGAATCCGCCATCGACGCCTCGGCGCCGAACGTCCAGGTGAGGTCGGGGCGCTGTTCCCATATCCACGAGTTGCCGAGCTCGACGCGGCCGAACTCGGAGTGATCGTCGAGCGCGCCGGTCGCGACACCCGGCTGATCGAGCTGCGACACGCGCGCGCGCTCGGAGGCGGTGAGCACCGCCGTGAATCGCGTGCGCAGTCCAGGACCGAATTCGTGATCGCGCGCCAGCCACAGGTATTCGTCGCGGTAGCGCGCGTCGGAGGTTTCATCGTCGGTGGGCGTGCCGAGCTCGAGCTGGTCATCGAGCAGCAGCCAGCCGAGCGTCCACGCGCCGTTCTCCGTCGCCAGGCGCAGTCGTCCGATGGAATCGCTGAATTGCGGTTTGCCGATTTCGTCCCCGACGGGTTCGAGCAGGTCCACGGTGCTGCGACGTATCGCGAACAGCCACTCGAGCGGCCATCTTTGCGCCGTGCCCATGCTCGATACGCCGCCGGAAATCAGGCTGACGCCCGCGCGATTCTCGTAGCCGGTGGCGCGCGCCGGAGCCGCGATATCGATCACGCCACCCGAGCGGGTGCCGTAGCGCACGGGAAATCCGCCGCTGAAAACCTCGAGGCTGTCGACCGCCGCGGGATCGATGGCGCTGATCAGGCTCTGGAAATTCTTCAGGTGAAACGGATCGAGCAGCGTGATGCCGTCGTAGCGGAACAGGATGTCGTTGGCGAGCGAGCCGCGGATGTAGGGCCGCCCGGAGGCATTGGTCGCGAGGCCCGGCAGGGAATGCAGCGCATGCAACGCGTCGTCGTGACTTCCCGGCACCTGCTCGATGTCGCTGGCGCGCAGCTCGCGCGGTTCGGAGACTCCGCGGCCTTCCATCGAGTAGCGGCTGGCGTAGACCGAGATCTCTTCCATCGGCGCCTCGGTCGCCGGCTCGCGGGGCGCAGCCTGCGGCGCGCGCACCACGACGTATTGGCCCGGCGCGAGCTCGCGCAACGCCAGGCCGTTCGCCGCGAGCGCGTCGGTGACACGCTGCAGTGGAGTTCGTCCCGGCCCGGGTGCCGGCGCGCCGAGATCGGGCGGCACCAGCTCGGAGCTGTAGATGACGTCGATGCCCTGCGCGCGCAACTCGGCGATCAGTGACTCGACGGTGCGCGATTCCGCGGCCCACGCCGCGAACGGCGCCGCGTGCAACGCGGTCGCGAGAAAAAGGGTCGACAGGAGTCTAGAGGTGCTGCGCGGGCGGCTCACTCGCGAAGCTTACTCGTATCGCGCCCTCGGGTAGTTCGAGCTTCAGCGAGGTGGAAGCCATCACCGCCTTCAACGCCTGCAGCGGTTCGAGGCCGTGGACATTGCCATGCATGCGGATCGTGGCGACCTGCCGGCGCGTCGCTTCGTCGCTGATCACCAGCTTGCGGCCGGTCTCGCGCGCGACCCAGTCGAGGAATTCTTCGAGCGGCCGGTTTTCGATGTCCACTTCGGGCGCCATGGTTTCGGCCCAGGCCCAGTGACCGCCGGCGACCTCGATCGGACTGCGGTGCGACCCGAGGTCGCGGTCGATGAGCATTTCGGTGCCGGCATTCACCGTCGATTCGCCGTGACCGGCGCGCCATTGCACGCTGCCCTCGCGCACCCGCAGGCGCGTCGAGTCGTCGATCACCGCCAGCGCGAACTGCGTGCCGAGATGGCGGAATTCTCCGGCCTGCGTGAGCACCGTGAAGCTGCCGCTGGCGCGCGCACCGGGCGGAATGTTCACGTACAGCTCGCCGCGTTTCAGGCGCACGGCCTGCGCCGAGATCACCTCGATCTCGGAATGCGGCGCGACGCGCAGGTCGCCGCCGCCGCGCAAGGCGAACAAGGTGCCACCGCGCACCGCGAGCCGTTGCCCCGCGCGAATGTCGGCGCCGGCGTCGAGCGCGGCTTCGCGCCACCACGGGCGCAACTCGACCACGCCCGGAGGCTCGGCGCGCGCGAGCCGTGCGAGCGGATCGCCCGGGGTCGTATCACCATTCGACAGGTACGCGCCCACGCCGGCGAGTGCCAGCAATGCGACGGATGCCGCCGCCGCGAACGGCCGCCAGCGACGCCGCGCGGAACGTGGTTGATCCTCGCGTATCCCGCCTGCGACATTGGCGCGCCACTCCGTCTCGGTGGCGGCGCGGATCCGCGCCAGCGCATCGGGCGAGAGCGCCCCCACGCGCAGGTTGTCGCGCAACACGTTTTCTTCGTCGGTGTCGTTCATCCCTTCCCCCCGCCGGGTCTGCCCGGCTGCGCTTCGGGCGGTGCGTCGTTGCGCAGCCACTCCGCGCGGAATGCCTGGCGCGCACGCACCAGCTGCGATTCCGCGGCGCTTTCCGAAATCTGCAAGAGGCGCCCGATCTCCGGCACCGTGAGTTCATCGCCGTAACGCAGCTCGAGGATGCGCGCGTAATGTGGCGGCAGCCTGTTGATGGAGCGCCGCACGGCCGAGCGGTCCGCGTCCGAGGCGCATTCGTCCAGCGGGTCGCGGAAGTCGGTGAGCTGGACGACGTTCGCCAGTGGTTTCGCTTCCGTCATTTCCTCGAGGCTTTGCACGGGCGGCTGGCGCGCGGCCTTGCGGCGCACGTCCGCGAGCTGGTTGCGACAGATCTGGCACAGCCAGGTGAACAGCGACGAACCGCCGCGAAACGTGGCAAGACTGCGCATGGCATTGATCATCGTGTTCTGCACCACATCCTCGATGGCGGCGGCGTCCAGTGAGCTGCGACGCGCCGCGAATGAACCCAGCCGCGCGGCATAGGCGTCGAAAAACTGGTCGAACGCGCGCTGCTCGCCGCGGCGCATCCGGTGGATCAGTTCCTGCTCGTCGAACACCATTTCCCCTGCTTTGACGTCACCAGCCGCGTATTCCCTGCGTCCGCGCAGGGATCTTCCGGGGCGCGACGTCCAACACCCCGCAGTCCCTTAAGTGCCCCATGGCGGTGTTGCTTGTCCGATTCACCCGCGCGAAGCCTTGCCTGTACCGAGTTCCCCGCGATCGATGTTACTGCCGGCCGGCTCGACACGTTCTGGCGAACACACGCCTTCTGGCCCCTGGGCCTCCAGGGGCTGGCATTCGTGCTGATCGAGGCCTTCGGCCTCGACGAACCCATCGCCCGCACCCTCTGGTTCAGCGAGTCCGCGCAGCATTGGCTGGGAGCTGGCGCCGGTGACTGGTGGGCGCGCCGGCTGATCCACACGGACGGTGGCTGGCTGGTGCGGGGGATCGGCGCCGCGGCGCTGATCGCCTGGCTCGTCACCTTCTTGGTGCCGGCAACGCGCCAGTGGCGCAGGTCCGCGGGCTTCGTCGTGCTCGCCATGGCCGCCTCGGTGCTGGTGGTGGGCGCGCTCAAGGCCGTGACCAACGTCGACTGTCCGTGGGATCTCAGCGGGTTCGGCGGCACGCATCCTTACGTCGCGTTGTTCGCCGACCGGCCGGACTATCTACCCCGCGCGCAATGTTTCCCGGGCGCGCACGCGTCGTCGGGCTTCTCGCTGTTGTGTTTCTACTTCGTGCTGCGCAACCGTTCGCGGAGACTGTCGCGACTGGCGCTGTGGGCGGCCTGCCTGGTGGGCGTGGTGTTCTCGATCGGCCAGGAGGCGCGCGGTGCGCATTTCATTTCGCACGACCTGGCCAGTGCCGCGCTGGTTTGGAGCGTCCAGCTGCGTCTCTACGCGCGTGTGCTGGGACTGCGCGCCGCCCCGGCCCGGGTACCCCCTCGTGGCCGGGACGACGGCAGTGCATCAAGCTTGCGGAGGCGCGTCCTTGGCGGCGGATTGCCTGCCCAGGAACCAGAGAATGGCGCCCACGACGATCATGGCGATGCGGATGCCATTGCCGACGGCCGGGCCCCAGTTGTCGACCCAGCCCACCAGCAGGAAATCGATGTTGATGAGTCGCAGCACGAAAGAACCGGCGCCCAGCAGCACCAGGAGTCCACCAATACCTTGCATGTTTCTCCCCTCGTCGATTGAGTTGTTGTAGTTCGAGGAACGGGCTGCACACTACGCCGCGACTTTAGTTAGGGCAAGCCGCGCCGCGCTGGAACCGGTCCAGCCGGCTACCTACAGCAAGACCCGCGCCAGCGAATACGCCAGCATGCCGCTCGCGAGACACCCGAGGATACTCCGCGAGAAACACAGCCACGCGCAGGCCGCGAGCGCGCCGATCAGCCGGGGATTGAGCGGCGAGAGATCCAGTCCCGTGGCCGCGCCGTGCAACAACACGTCAGGCACGATGATGGCCGAGAGCGTGCACACGGGGGCATAACGCAGCGCGACCTCGATGCGCGGATTCAGCCGCAGCCGCGCGCCGGCGAGCAGGAAGGAGGTGCGCGTGAGGAAAGTCGACAGCGCGAGCCCGACGATGACCACCGCCAGCGCGATGCCGGTGACAGGCTCGCTCATGACGTTCCCTCCGCGGCCGGCGGCGCGCGCCGGCTCCAGGTCTCGGCGAGCGTCGCGGCCGTGATCCCGGCGATCGCGGCGATGAACAGGCCGAGGCGGTACGGAATCGGATGCGCCAGCAGCGCGACCACCGAGGCCACCAATGCGCCGACGACCGGAGGTCGCGCGTTCAGCGCCGGCCCCACCAGCGCGATCAACGCCAGCGTGCCCGTGAATTCCAGGCCCCAGTCGGTGGGCACGTAGCTGGCGGCGACGATGCCGGTGATGGCGGAGAGCTGCCAGGTCATCCAGTTGTTGGTACACACGCCGGCGAACCAGGTGTCGCGGTGCCGCGCGGGCAACGTGCCCTGCTGCGCGGCGCGCATGAACAACGTGAAGGTGAAGTCGGTCATGAAGAAGCCGAGCGCCGCGCGTTTGCGCGCGGATTCATTCGCGAAGTACGGGCGCAGCGCGGCGCTGTAGATCACGAAGCGCAGGTTGGTGATGAGGCCGGTGGCCACGATCACCCACAGCGGCATCCCGGTGGCGATCAGCGGCAGCGCAGCGAGCTGCGCGGAACCGGCGTACACCGTGAGTGACATGAAGATCGCCCAGGGAACCGCGAGCCCGCCCTTGACCATCGCGACGCCGCTGACCAGTCCCCAGGCGGCCGCGCCCGGCAGGGATGGCAGGATGGCGCGTTTTCCGGCGCGAAAGGCGCCGCGGCGTTCCGCGTCGACGTTCACCAGCTGCCGGTGTTGGCCATCGATACCCAGGGCTCGCGCGGCGGAAGCGCGCCGTCCTTCTGCAGTAGTTCGATGGAGATGTTGTCCGGCGAACGCACGAAGGCCATGCGGCCGTCGCGCGGTGGCCGGTTGATGGTGACGCCGTGTTTCTGCAGGCGCTCGCAGGCCGCGTAGATGTCGTCGACCGCGTAGGCCAGGTGGCCGAAGTTGCGGCCGCCGTCGTAAGCCTGGGGCTCCCAGTTGTGGGTCAGCTCGACCTGCGCCTCGCTGTCGCCCGGCGCCGCGAGGAAGATCAACGTGAACTTGCCCTGCGGGAATTCCTTGCGCGAGACGACTTCGAGGCCGAGCGCCTCGCAGTAGAACTTCAGCGACGCATCGACGTCGGTCACGCGCACCATGGTATGCAGGTACTTCATGCGCCCGCCCGTCAGTGGTTAGAACATCTCGCTCGCGCCGGGCGGTTTGACGTCCACCTTCTTGCGCGACGGGATCCAGTCGCCGGTGATCATGGCCTCGTAGGGCTGGCCGGGGCCGACCATCGGGTACACGCCGGCGTCGGGGTCGATCATGACCTCCAGGAACGCGGCACCCTTGAAGGCCAGGAATTGCTCGATCACCGCGGGCACGTCGGCCTTCTTGTCGAGGCGCACCGCGTACTTGAAGCCGTCGGCCTGCGCTGCCTTGATGAAGTCCTTGGTGTGCAGCGTCTTCTCGGACGCGGACAGGCGGCCCTTGTGGAACAGTTTCTGCCACTGCTTCACCATGCCGTCGCCGTTGTTGTTCAGCACCACGATCTTCACCGGCAGGTTGTAGGTCGTGGCCGTCTCCATCTCGCCGATGTTCATGCGCACCGAGGCGTCGCCGTCGATGTCGATGACCAGCTTGTCGGGATTCGCGAACTGCGCGCCGAGCGCGGCCGGCAGGCCGAAGCCCATGGTGCCCATCGAGCCCGAGGTCAGCCACAGGCGCGGCCGCTTGAAGTCGAAGTACTGCGCCGACCACATCTGGTGCTGGCCCACGCCGGTGGAAATGATGGCTTCGCCGCCGGTGACGCGGTTGATCTCCTCCAGCACGTAGTAAGGCTGGATGAGCGCGCTGTCGCGGTCGTAGTTCATCGCGTACTTCTGCTTGAGTTCCGCGAGATGGGCCAGCCACCTGGAGCGATCGCGCTTGAACCCGGCGCGCAAACCGTGGTTCGTGAGCATGCGCAGCGCCTCGGGCAGCAGGCCCACGTGGCTCCACTGCACGCGTTTGACCTTGTTGATCTCGGCGCGGTCGATGTCGAAATGCGCGATGGCCTTGGCGCCGGGCGCGAACTTCGCCGGGCTGCCGGCGACGCGATCGTCGAAACGCGCGCCGATGGCGATCAGGAAATCGCAGTCATCGACCGCGTAGTTCGCGAAGGCCGCGCCGTGCATGCCCAGCATGCGCATCGACAGCCGGTCCGTGGTGTCGACGGCGCCGATGCCCATGAGCGTGGTGACCACCGGGATGTCGAAGGTCTCGCTGAACTGTCTCAGCTCGGCCGCCGCGTTGCCATTGATGACACCGCCACCGGCGTAGATGAGCGGCCGCTGCGACTCGCCCAGCATCTCGAAGAAGTGGTTGGCCTCGGTGGCGTCGATGATGTCGGTAGTCAGGGTCTCGAGGCGGCGGCGGTAGCCGGGCATGGGCAGCGAGCCCGAACCCTGGAATTCGCCCTGCCAGTTCTGCACGTCCTTGGGAATGTCGATGACCACCGGGCCGGGGCGGCCGGTGCGCGCGATCTCGAACGCGGTGCGCACCGTGGCCTCCAGCTTGTCGGGGTCGGTGACGAGGAAGATGTGCTTGGCGACCGAGCCCATGATCGAAGGCACCGGCGCTTCCTGGAACGCGTCGGTGCCGATGGCGCTGCGCGGCACCTGTCCGCAGATCACGACGATCGGAATGGAGTCCGCCATGCAGTCGCGGATGGGCGTGACCGTGTTGGTGGCGCCGGGGCCCGACGTGACCACGCACACGCCGACGCGGCCGCTGGCGCGCGCATATCCCGCGGCCATGAATCCCGCGCCCTGTTCGTTGGCGGGCACGATGAGCGGCATCTGTTGCTCACCCTTCGCCTTGCGTTCCTCGTTGAAGCAGAACACGGCGTCGTAGGTGGGCAGGATGGCGCCGCCCGAGTAGCCGAAAATCGTCGTTACACCTTCGTCCGCGAGTACCTGCACGATCATCTCCGCGCCGGTCATTTTCTTGCCGGCCAGCGGATGCTTGATGGAGGGGGCGCTCGGCGCTGCCGACGCAGTCAACTCACGGATTTTGGGGTGTTTTGTCATGGGTCGGCGGAGCCTAGCAGGTTGCGGCGTTTCGTTGAATGGACCGGGCGGAAACCGTTATTCTGGCCGCCGCCATGGCCCACCAAACGATCGCCCAGCCGAAAGCCGAAAGCATGCGTCATATCATCGCCATCCACCTCCAGAACGAGGCCGGCGCGCTCACCCGCGTGACCGGGCTTTTCTCTACCCGCGGCTACAACATCGAGTCGCTGTCGGTAGCCGCCACGGATGACCCTTCGGTATCGCGCGTGACGCTGGTGACCAAGGGCGCGGACGGCGTGATCCTGCAGATCGTCAACCAGCTCAACAAGCTCGTGGACGTGGTCGCGGTCGAGGACCTGACGCGCGGTGAACACATCGAACGCGAGCTCGTGGTGCTCAAGCTGCGCGTCGAGCCGCAGTTGATCGATTCGGTGCGCGGCTACATCGTGCGCGCCGGCGGACGCGTGCTGTCGCCCTCGCCCGAGAGTTTCGTGGCCGAGCTCACCGCCTCCGAGGCCGAGATCAACCAGTTCGTCAGCGACCTGGGTGAACGCACCGACATCATCGAAGTAGTTCGTTCCGGCGCGCTGGCCGTGGGCCGCAGCGCGCGGCCGCTGCACGTAGTTAGATAACCCCGATGATCGCGCGGACCCGCAAGGCGCGAGGCTGGTCGCGTCTCGTGGTGCTGTCGATCGTCGTCGTCGCGGTGCTGCTCGCGTGGCTGATGTTCCGGCAGCGCGACGGAAGTCCGCCCGGCGAAGCCGCCCACCCCGGTGCCGCGCCGGCCTACGACGCGCCGGATGCGAAAACACCGGGCCCGGCAGCCGCCACTTCAGCGGATCCCGCGACGGTGAACGACACGCGCGCGGCGCCGCCGGCCGCCGCCGCATCACTCGCCGCCGTTTCGCCTGGAATCGACGTGAAGAGCGATCCCGCGCCGCCAGCCGCGCCGCCCGGCGCTCCCGGCTCCGCGGCGCCAACCGCCGCGGCCGGCCCGGGTGATGCGAAGGACGGCGAAGATGCATTTCCACGCTACTGGCGGCGTTGCTTCCGCGACCCGGGCGCGGCCGCCGATTACCGGGTCGTTTCCGATCCGGGCACCGCGTGGTCCGGCTCGCGGAGCGCGCGCGTGTCCTCGCTGGTAGCTAGTCCGCGTTCCCCCGGCGCCGGCGTATGCCAGGTCATCGCGGCGACCTCGATCAAGGGAAGGCGTGTCCGGCTGACGCTGCACATGCGTACCTCGAACGCGGTGCCGGGCGCGCACATGTTGTTTCGCGCCGAGGGCGGCGATGGGCGTGTGCTCGCGTTCTACAACATGGAACCCCGCTGGGTCAGCGGCACCCAGGACTGGGCGGCGTATTCCGCGGTGCTCGACGTGCCCGAACAGTCTGCCGTCGTCATGTTCGGTGGTTCGCTGGTGAACGCGGGAACCCTGTGGATCGACGACGCGCTGATCGAGATCGTGGGCCGCGACGTGGCGGTGACGCAGGGGCCGCCGCCGGGCGTGCAATACAACCCGGTGGTCGATCCCGCGAGCCTCTCGCGGGCGCTGCAGAATCCCGGCTTTGAACAGGCCGGCACCGGCCACTACTAGAGTTATAGTTGACAAAGCGGGGGCGCCGGGAGTTTACTACTAGACATCTAGTAGTGAGGCGCCCGCGATGACCAACGACATCTATCTCACCGACCGCGAAGCCGACGTCATGCAGGTGTTGTGGGACCACGGCCCGTCGGTGGTCAACGAGGTCAAGGACAAGCTGGCCGACGACCTCGCCTACACCACGGTACTGACCATCCTGCGCACGCTCGAGCAGAAGGGTTACGTCAGGCACGAGGAGGAAGGCCGCGTGCACCGCTACTCGGCCGCCGTGAAGGAAACCGCCGCGCGCAAGAGCGCGCTGCGCCACCTGACCGGCAAGCTCTTCAAGGGCTCGGCCGAATTGCTGTTCACGCACCTGGTGTCGGACCAGAAGCTGTCGAAGGAGCAGATCGAGCGCATGCGCGCGCTGCTCGCGGGTGAACCCCAGGACGACAAGCCCGGCAAGGGCAAGGACAAGTAGATGGACCGCGCGTGCAGGCAAACGAGGGAGGGTTGAACGATGCTCGCCTGGATGCTCTACGTGATCATGGTGACCCTGCTGCTGTCGATCGGCGCCTGGGTCGCCGAACGCGCCGCGCGCCTGCAACGCGGCCGGACGCGCTGGATCTGGATCACCGCGATCGTCGCCTCGCTGGCGCTGCCCACGGTCATCGCCTCGGTGAGCCTGCAGCTGCCGAACGTCATGAGCCCGGCGGTCGCCGAGAAGGTGGTCGTGCTGCGCGAAGCCACCACCCAGGCGCTTTCACCCGTCATGTGGATATCCGGGTCGGCCGGCGAGCCCGCGGGCTGGCGCGATCTCGACGGCGTGCTGACCACCCTGTGGCGCGGCGCCTCGCTGGCGATGCTGCTCGCGCTGGTCGCGAGCGGCATTCACCTCGCGTTGCGCAAGCGCCGTTGGCGCAGGGATTCCCTGGCCGGCGCCCAGGTGCTGGTGACCGAAGACGTCGGGCCCGCGGTAGTTGGGCTGCTGCGCCCGCGCATCGTGGTGCCGCGCTGGGTGACGATGGCGCTGCCGAAGCACCAAACCGCGGTCATCGCGCACGAGCAGTCGCACCTCGATGCGCGCGATCCGCAGCTCTTCACCTTCGCACTGGCGCTGCTGGTGTTCATGCCCTGGAACCTGCCGCTGTGGTGGCAGCTGCGCCGCCTGCGCTACGCGATCGAAGTCGATTGCGATGCGCGCGTGCTCGCCTCCGGCGTGGATCCCGCGCACTACGGCGAAACGCTCATCACGGTCGGCGAACGCCAGTCGGCGTACGTCGGCGCGGTCGCAGCCATGTCGGAATCACGCTCATTTCTCGAACAAAGGATACGCATCATGATCAGCAAACCCGTCAGGTGGCGCCGCGTCGGCATGGCGGCCCTCGCCGGAGTCTCACTCGCGCTCACCGCGCTCGCCGCGCAGGTCAGCCCGCCCAACATCCACATGCCTGCCAGCATGCGCACGGCGAACGACCCCGCCGCCGGCGGAGCTCCCGCGAAACCCGCCGAACGCGTCGCCATCAAACTACCCGCGGCGGTGCTGGATCGCTACGTCGGGGCGTACAAGATCGGTGACGGGTTCTACATCGAGGTGAGGCGCAGCGGCGAGCAGCTGAGCGCCCGGGGCACCGGCCAGCCGTGGTTCGAGATCTACCCGGAGCGCGAGAACTACTTCTTCTGGAAGGTCGTCGACGCGCAGCTGGAATTCGCCAACGACGGCACGGGCGCGGCGATCCTGCACCAGGGTGGCATGGACCGGCCGCTTGCGCGTGTTGACCCCAGCGAGGCGGCCGCCAGCCAGGCCGCGATCGAGGCACGCATTGCGAGCCAGACTGCGGCGCCAGGAACGGAAGCGGCCCTGCGCCGCACGATAGAGGCGTACCTGAAGGGCGCGATCAACTACCAGGATATGGAACCGCCGCTCGCCGACGTCACCCGCCACCAGGAGGCCGGCATCCTGCAGACCATGAAGCAGATGGGCCCGGTCGAGTCCGTTACCTTCAAGGGAGTCGGCCAGATGGGTTGGGACTCCTATGACGTGAAATTCGCCAACGGCGTGTTGAACTACAAGATCACACTCGCTCCCAACGGCAAGATCGCAGGAATGATGATGATGGCTGCGCCTTGAGACGAGCTTGATGGCCGCCAGCTCCGGCCCCCCGGAGCTGGCGGTTTTTTTTCGTCCACGGCAATCGATGTGCGCTCGCGTATCCTCGCGGCTCAGACCCCTGGAGCCGGATGGCATGCGCACTCTTTGTCTGACCGTGCTTGCGTTCGCCGCCGCGTCCGCCCACGCCGCCGGCGCCTGGGCGCCCGCCGCGAAACTCGACGCGTACTTCGACGCCCTCGCCAGGAACGATCTCAGCAGCGGCAGCATCGCCATCAGCGAGAACGGCGAGCTGCGTTATCAACGGGTGATCGGCTTCGCGCGCATCCACGATGGACGGCGCGATGACGCCGACGTGGTCACACGCTACCGCATCGGCACGGTGACACAGCTGTTCACCGCCGTGCTGACCATGCAGCTCGCGGAGAAGGCCAGCATCATGCTCGACGGCCCGGTGGCCGAATTCTTCCCGGACCTGCCCAAGGCGCTGAAGATCACCTACCGCGATCTGCTCGAGCATCGCAGCGGCCTCGCCGACTACACCGACGAGCCGGCGTTCACCGCGTGGCGCACCGAGCCGCGCACGCATGTGCAGATGCTCGAGTTCATCACGCAGGGCGGCACTTCGTTCGAGGCGCGCGAGCGCGTGGAAGAGAATCCCGGCAACTACCTGGTACTGGGCTACCTGCTCGAGAAGGTCTACGAGCGTCCGTACGACCAGATCCTCAAGCGGCAGATCGTCGACAAGCTCGGGCTGCAGCGCACCTACATGGCGGGCACGGGAAGCGCTGCGCTCGAAAGCGTCTCCTACCAGCCGAAACTCGACGGTAGTTGGGGCGCGGTTCCCGACAGCGATCCCTCGATCCACGGCGGCGCGGCCGGGGTGGTGTCGACGCCGGCGGACCTGGTGAGATTCATGGACGCGCTGTTCGCCGGAAGACTGGTGTCCGCGGACAGCCTGTCCAGCATGCGCAACCAGGACGGCGGGTCGGGACTGGGTCTGTGGTCGTACGAGGTCGCGGGGCAGTCCGGGTTCGGGCAGCGCGGCCGCATCGACGGCTTCCGGGCCTGCGTCTACCACTTCCCGCAGCGCAAGCTGTCGATCGCCGTCACCACCAACGCGTCGCTGCTGCCCATCGACGAACTGGTCGACGAAGTGCTCGACACGGTCTTCGACCGTCGGCATCAACCACCGGCGATGACGCCCATCAAGTTGACCGCCTCGCAGCAGGCCGAATATCTCGGCACCTGGCACTCCGAGGCGGGCAATCCGCGCGACAGCCCGTTTCGCCGCTTTCGCGTCCCCGGCCACCCGGTCGACATGCGCATCCTCGCGGGCACCGACGCGCCTGTTTTGCGAACCCTGGACCGCCCCTACGTGTTGGTGCCGCTCGGTGACGACGAATTCCTTTCGCGCGAACAGGGAATACTGCTGCGCTTCTATCCGCGCACCGGCGAGCTGGTGGTCCGCGACGCCGACCAGGCTTACTACCTCAGGCGTTCACGATGACTTCGGCAGGATGACGGAAGCGCCGGTGGTCTTGCGCGATTCGAGATCGCGGTGCGCCTGCGCGGCATCGGCGAGCTTGTAGCGCTGCCGGATCTCCACCTTCACCCACTTCTTCTTCACCGCCGCGAAGGTTTCGCGTGCCACCGTATCGAGCTCCGCGCGCGTAAAGGTGTAGTCGTAGAGTGTCGGCCGCGTCACGTACAGCGAGCCGCGCTTCACCAGTTCCGCGGTCGAGAACGGCGCAACCGGCCCTGACGAACTCCCGAAACTCACCAGCAGGCCGCGCTTGCGCAACGAATCCAGCGACTCGATGAAGGTGTCCTTGCCGACGCCGTCGTAGACCACGTGCGCGCCGAGACCCTTCGAGAGCTTCTTCACCGACGCGGCGATGTCATCGCGCCCGCGCACCAGCACGTGTTTGCATCCATTCTTCTTCGCGAGCGCTACCTTCTCTTCACTGCCCACCACGCCGATCACCTGCGCACCCAGCGCACGCGCCCACTGCGAAAGGATCACGCCCACGCCACCCGACGCGGCGTGCAGCAACACGACATCGCCCTTGCGCACGCGGTAGGTGTGCCGGAGTAGATAGCAGGCCGTCTGGCCCTTGAGCATCAGCACCGCGGCCTGTTCGTCGCTGACGCCCGCCGGCACCTTCACGATGCGGTCCGCGGGCACGTTGCGCAGCTCGCAGTAACAACCCGGGATCGAATGCACGTACGCCACGCGATCGCCCACGCGCAGGCCGCGAACCTTCTTGCCGACGGCACTGATCACACCGGCCGCTTCGCGACCGAGCCCGCCCGGCATGGATTTCTGCGGATACAGACCCGTGCGGTCGTAGACATCGATGAAGTTGACGCCGATCGCGGTGTGCCTGACCTGGACTTCCCCGGCCGCGGGCGCACCGACCTCGAGGTCTTCGAGCCGCAATACCTCGGGACCACCCGTCTCGTGAATGCGGATGGCGCGTGACATGGGCAGCTCCTTGGCCGGACAGGGTTACTGAGAGTAACCGCGCTCCCCGTGCTCGGCGAGGTCGAGACCCTCGGTCTCCTTGTCCTCCGACACGCGCAGCTTCGAGACCGCGGCGATCGCCTTGAGGATCACCCAGGTCACCACGCCGCACCATGCGGCGGCGGCCAGCACGCCGATCGCCTGCACGCCGACCTGTCCCAGGATGTCCTTTTGCACCGGGAATCCCGCGCCGCCCAGGGCCACGGCGCCGAACACGCCCGTCAGCAAGGTGCCCAGCACACCGCCGACGCCGTGTACCGGCGACACGTCGAGCGAATCGTCGATCGCCAGCTTGCGCTTGAGGAATTGCGTGGCGAAGAAACACAGCGTTCCCGCCGCGAGGCCGATCGCCACCGCACCCATCGGGCCGACGAAGCCGGACGCCGGCGTGATGGTGCCGAGGCCGGCCACCATGCCGGTGGCGACGCCGAGCATCGACGGCTTACCGTAGCGCGTCCACTCCGCGATCATCCACGCCAATGCGCCGGCCGATGCACCCATGTGCGTGGCCAGCATGGCCATGCCGGCACTGCCATTCGCCGCGAGCGCGCTGCCGGCGTTGAAGCCGAACCAGCCCACCCACAACATGCCCGCCCCCGCCACCGTGAGGGGCAGGCTGTGCGGTGTCATCGCGGTGTGCGGAAATCCGCGCCGCGTCCCGAGTACCAGCGCGCAAACGAGCGCCGCCACTCCCGCGCTCACGTGCACGACGATACCGCCGGCGTAATCCATGACGCCGAGCTTGGCGAGCCAGCCGCCGCCCCAGACCCAGTGCGCGATCGGCACATAGACCAGCAGCAGCCACAGCACCGAGAACGTGAGCACCGGCCCGAACCGCATGCGTTCGGCGAAGCCGCCGATGACCAGCGCCGGCGTGATCACCGCGAAGGTCATCTGGAACATGAAGAACACGGTCTCCGGCACGGTTCCGCTCACGGAAGCCCGGGACACCCCGGCGAGGAACGCCTTGTCGACCCCGCCTATCCAGTCCTGCAGGTCGCCGCCATCCGTGAAGGTCAGCGAGTAACCCACCGCCAGCCACAGGAGCGAGACCACGCAGGTGATGGCGAAACACTGGATGAGAATGGACAGCACGTTCTTCGAACGCACCAGGCCACCATAGAAAAGAGCCAGTCCCGGCAGCGTCATGAACAGCACGAGTGCGGTGGCCGAGATGAGCCAGGCCGTGTCGCCGGTATCGGCTGCAGGCGCAGCGTCCTGGGCCGAAGCAATCAACGGGAAAAGCAGACAGCCGAGTGCCGCCGGCACCCGGTAGTTTGAAACGCGCATTTTTCCATCCCCTCGTTCTGCGGCCGATCGGAGCCGCGATTAACTTCACGTACGAGCGCCAGCTTGTCAGCGGCTGGCGCCGCACTCTCAATCGCCGGCCCGCAACTGGTTAGTCACGGGCTTCCTGGTGGCTTACGCCACTCTATTCGTAAAAGGCCCGCTGCCGTAGAGACAGCGGGCCGTCGTACATCAGCTAATGGGCGGTTCTACCCGCGTTACAGGGCAGAGTTGTCCGTCTCACCCGTGCGGATACGGATGACGCGGTCGATATCGGTGATGAAGATCTTGCCGTCGCCGACCTTGCCGGTCTTGGCAGCTTTCAGGATGGCTTCGACCACTTGATCGGTGAGATCGCTGCGGACGGCCACTTCAATCTTGGTCTTGGGGACGAAGTCGACGACGTATTCGGCGCCGCGGTACAGCTCCGTATGACCGCGCTGGCGACCGAAACCCTTCACCTCCGTCACCGTCATTCCGGAAACGCCTATCTCGGACAGCGCAGCGCGCACGTCGTCG